>Ga0209542_10004216_pt1 | contig 29808 bp, 31 predicted proteins | sample RifCSPhighO2_01_FD_184028 | JGI IMG/M metagenome (GOLD analysis project Ga0209542, IMG submission 184028) | Soil microbial communities from Rifle, Colorado - Rifle CSP2_plank highO2_0.1 (SPAdes) (version 2) | ecosystem: Environmental > Terrestrial > Deep subsurface > Rock core/Sediment ... | reverse complement strand
CCGAGCCGGTGATAGAATCGGTCACATCTGTCTTGCCATTTTTGCGCGAATGCACGATCGGTCGTTCCGGATAATTTTCCTCAATTTCTCTGGCCACTCGTGCCATCACCTTCACCGCTTCTACCGGATATTCTCCAAGCGTTGTTTCTTCCGAGAGCATTATTGCATCTGTGCCATCCAATATCGCATTGGCCACATCAGATACTTCAGCTCTGGTAGGTCTGGGGTTTTCGATCATTGATTCCAGCATTTGGGTAGCAATAATCACCGGTTTTTGATACTGTCTGCAGATTTTAACAATTCTTTCCTGCATGATAGGCACTTCAGCATTCGAGGTTTCTATCGCCAGATCCCCCCTGGCTACCATAACGACATCTGTCGCTTTAACAATCTCCTCAATATTTTCGATAGCTTCTCTTTTTTCTACTTTAACAATAATTTTAGTATTAGGACTGTACTGTTTAATTAATTCCTTAGCCCTTTTCATATCATCGACAGTTTGAATAAAAGATAAAGCTAGATAATCTACTCCCATTTTTAGGGCAAACTCGGCGTCAACTGCATCTTTCTGGGTAAATACTCCTTCTCTGATTGTTGTGTCAGGCACATTAACTCCTTTATTGGAAGAAACTACTCCGTTGTTTAAGGCAATAGTTTTGATAGTTTTTCCGGCAACTTCTAAAACCTTAAGTTCCACCAGTCCGTCGTTTAAAAAGATTCTCTGACCATGCTTTACATAAGGGGAAAGATCAAACTGCATTGGCAATTCATCTCCAATTGGGTTTAAAGAAAGATTAATCTTATCGCCTTTAGTTATTTTTCTGATTCCGTCAATAATTCCTAAGCGAAGTTTAGGACCCTGGAGATCAGCAAAAATGGCCACAGGTTTGCCTATTTCTTTAGCTAATCTCCGGACATTTTTTATTTGTTCTTCTCTTTCTTCGTGATTGCCATGAGAAAAATTTAAACGGACGACATTCATGCCTGAGAGCATCATCTGTTTTAAGATTTTAGGATCTGAAGAAGCAGGTCCTATTGTGCACACAACTTTAGTTCTTTTATGAATCATATTTCTATAGGTTATTTTAACAAAACCATTTAATAAAGTAAACAAGTTATTCTTCGAGCGAATGAAATGAGTCGAGAAGTACTTTAATGTAGTTCTCCACTATGGTCGAACCATAATTGTCTTGTTTCTAAAAGTTTGCATTCCCTAACCTCATATTACATAATACTAATGAAGATGAAAATACTGGTTTCCGGTGGTGCGGGATTTTTAGGGTCTAATCTTTGTAAAAGATTACTTGATGAGGGTAATGAAGTTATTGTGGTCGATAATCTTTTAACAGGCAGTTTAGAGAATTTAACAGACTTAAACCAAAATCCTCATTTCAGGTTCTTAGAAAGGGATATAACTGAAGATTTATCTGATATAGAAAGGGTTGACCAGATTTACCACTTAGCATCACCTGCTTCACCTAATTTAAATAGCAGCAAAAGTTACCATGCTTTACCTTTTGAAACTATGAGGGTTAATACCGCGGGAACCTGGAAACTGTTGGATAAGGCAGTTTTAGACAACGCCAAATTTTTATTTGCTTCTACTTCAGAGATTTATGGTGATCCTTTAGAACACCCTCAAAAAGAGAGCTACCGGGGGAATGTCTCAACTACTGGTTCCAGATCAATTTATGATGAAGCTAAAAGATTTGGAGAAACTATCGTAGCGGCTTTTGCCAGATCCAAAGATGTAGATGGGCGGATTATCAGGATTTTTAATACCTATGGACCAGGGATGAATCCGGATGACGGTAGGGTAGTGATAGAGTTTATTAAGCATGCCCTGAAAAATGAGCCCTTGCCTGTTTTTGGTACGGGTAAGCAAACAAGGTCTTTCTGTTATGTGGATGATCTGATAGAAGGGATTATCAAAGCTATGAACACAGATGGCACAAAAGGAGAAATATTTAATTTAGGAAATCCTGAGGAATATACAATTTTAGAACTGGCAGAAATTATTAAAAAAATAACTAATTCAAATTCTGAGGTAAAAATAATGGGGAATTTACCCGAAGATGATCCCCTAAAAAGAAAACCTGATATAGGAAAAGCTAAAAGTAAACTAGGTTGGGAACCAAAAATTTCAGTAGAAGAAGGCCTAAAAAAGTTTATAGAATATTTAAAAACTAAATCTTAATCTGAGATTATGGCCAGAAAGTCATCTACTGTAAAAAGTTTTGAGTGAAGAAGATGATAATCTACCGACGATTTTGCTAATTTTTCATATTTTTTGAGCCTGAATTTCATCAACTCATAGAAGGATCTTTGTAGTGCCTGTTTGTTTGTTTCATCTGTCTTTTTAGAAAATGATTCTTCCCAGATGACTGGCTTGAGATCAAGCATATATAGATTAAATATTTCAATAATTACTGATTCAGGGGTTTCAAGATAAACAACCTTAGTTAAGTCTTTTAGTTTTTTAAGGATTTTCTCATCCAGATAAATTAAACTACCTGTTGTTTCTACAACTATATTTTCATTTTTGTCATCTTCCAGATCTTGAATTATCTTTTCCATAATCCTGGCTTCACTTTCTAAATATCTTGTACTCCGCTCTGGATATTTTTTCTCATAAGGCTGACCCATCCAGGAGGCTAAACTAAGAGTGGTTTTTGAAGAAGATCCTTTAAGCTCCTTTTCCAGAGCTTTCTCAATCATCTCGTCGCAGGAGTATCTTTTAAATCCTTTTTGTTCTATTCTTCTAGACCAGTGAGTCTTGCCGGATCCAGCCATTCCAATTAAAGAAATTTTCATTTTAATTCAAAAAAAAGCCTCCGTATCTTGGAGGCTTGTCTTGCTGCAGGTTTTTTTAATTTCCTACTGCAAAAGCCTCCTGGAAAAGGAGACAATCATAATAACATTGACAATAGTTGCGGTTAGAAACTGCTGAGATTTCATCTAAAAAGAGTATAACAACATTAATAAGTTAAAACCAGTAGGAATTTCCCTAACATCATGAGAAAATACACCTGATCAGAATGTGTTATCTCGAACAGAGTGAGAGATCTGTTTAAAAACTACGGATTTCTCCTTTCACTCGAAATGACAAGAGGAGTTTATGGAAAAAGATAATTTAGTTAAACTTAATAAATATTTAGCAAACTCTGGAGTAGCTTCCAGGAGGTCTGTTAAAGAGCTTATTAAAAATGGGGAAGTGTTTGTTAATGGGGTAAAAGTCTTTGGGGGTGCACTAAAGATTAATCCTGAAAAAGATGAGATTAAAGTTTTTGATAAAAAATAAAGAAAAATTCTAATGTATCCTACATTATACTAAACAAGCCAAGTGGGGTAGTTTCTACAACTGCTGATGAAAAAGGGAGAACTGCTGTAACAGATTTAGTCAACATTAAAACAAAACTTTATCCTGTGGGAAGATTAGATGCAGATTCAATAGGTTTAATACTTTTAACAAATAATGGAGAGTTAACCCATAAATTAACTCATCCCAAATTTCACATACCTAAAAAATATCAGGTGTTAGTTCATGGAAAAGTTAGTGAGTCTCAGTTAAGTAAGTTAAGAAGTGGAATTAAGCTTAAAGATGGGATGACTTTACCTGCGGAGGTAGAAATTGTAGAAGAATTTAAATTTACTACTAAGCTTAACTTTACAATTCATGAAGGCAGAAACAGACAAATCAGAAGAATGTGTGGAGCCCTAGATTTAGAAGTTTTAGAGTTAAAAAGAATAGGAATAGGATCAATTGAATTGGGAGATTTAGAGACAGGAAAATCCAGAAATTTAACAGAAGAAGAAATTTTATCATTGAAAAAAGCTGCAAAAATTATTTAGCTTTGTAAAATAAACTCTGAATTGATAAAATACACTAGCACCGCTTAAAACGGGCAATTATTTGCCCCCATAGCTCAGTGGATAGAGCAAGACGGTTCTAACGTCAAGGCCGGGGGTTCGAATCCCTCTGGGGGTGCAAGATTGATACAATAGGCTAATCGATAACCCTAAATTTAAGAGACCCTTTATTTGAAGCTAAATTGGTTCGAATCCCTTTATATTGTTTGATATATTTTTATACTATAATTCTTTAAATGGGCTCATTTAAAGAAAATACTCCAATTCCAGTCGAGGTTGGTGGCGGAAAACTAGAGGGGGTTAAAGCTTTAGAGCAAGCTGGATTTCCAGTGCCAAAATCAAGATATCTTTATCATGGAGATTTAACAAATCCCAAATTACTGGAGGCATGTTTTGCTGACTTAGCAAAACCTTTAATTGTCAGAGGATCACACCCAAACGATTGGCATGGTTATATTGATGTCCTCCCTACCTATAAAAATATCCGTTCGGATGCCCAATTAGAAGAATCATTTAGGAATATACAAAGGGCTGCAGCAAGCGATGCGTTAAGGCAACATGCTAGTGATTGGGATCAATCATTTTCTCCCGAGGTTCATATTCTTGTACAGGAACAATCGCCTTCTCCTGTAAGTGGTAGTATGCTTCGACACCCACATATTTTAGGCAGGATTGATATGAACTTTGTTGATAGAGTGAAACATGCACAACGTGGTGTCCTTCAGTCTCCACCTGCTTTCTCATACGCAATAAAACGCACAAGTGGGAAATTAGATTATGGTCTATCAGGAGTTGATGTTACTCAACAAGAGATTGAGTATGCGATGAGAGTTTATGGAGATGTAGAAACATCAGGACTTTTGGACAATGGTTGGGTTTACCAAATGGAAATAGGTTTAAGTCCGTTTTTTATTTATCAACTAAGACCGTTCAAAAGAAAAGAACCTGCACGGAATTTTAAAATTCCTAACATCACTGATTTAAAGGGACCTTATATATTTTCTTCTTTGACATTTGGGATTACACCACCTGAAGGGATAGGCTTAAATTTCGCTGTGCATACGTTTGAAGATGTTGCCAAAGGGGAATTAAATCCTCCTAAAGGAAAATATGGTTTACTTTTAGTTAGTGAAACTCAAAATAGTCTAGCTACAGGTATGAGAATTGGCGATCTATCTGTTTTTCATACTATGCGGGGCTTAGGTAGTGCTTATCTTGAACATGGTGATTACAGATTCTTGAAGAAAGCTGAGTATGCTTCATCTTATTATTCTGCTGATGACTTTTCAGATAAGGATAAAAGATTTAGAGACCCTGAAGATTATGTGGTTTTTAAAAATGCCCGATATTGGTCAAATGGGAGAGAGAGCATTTTAGTTCCTGAACAATCTGCTGCTTAATTCTAATCCCTACTGGTAATACAACGCAGGCTTTGGACTGAAGCTAGCCTTAAGTAGTTCATCCCAAGCTCTAATTGAACCTAGAAGCTCGTCCCAATTCTTGTAACAGTGCGGTGCTTTAGATTGATATAACAAGCTAATAGTATAACATCACTACTGAGGATTAGTTTGATAGTTAAGGACATCAAATCCAGCTAAGCTTCCAACTAAAACCCTACGGAAAACAGCAGTCCGCTCCCAAAATCTTCTTGTGTCTTCTGTTTGAGGTTTCATTCCTTCTCGTTCCCAAATCGCTTGTCCCACAAAAGTATTAAGTGGATTTCCGAAATAACTACTTCTAGATAAAGCTGCAGCTATTTTGAAAGGAGTTTTCCAGGGTTCAGGTGCCCTTCTAACCCCATGCTCTATCAGAAATTTTCCTAAAAGAGCTGGATCATCGTTAAGGGAAGAACTTACTGCCTGAACTAGACCTTTTTCTATCTTCCTACCATCTCCGCCCATTCCTCTAATCCATTTAATAGATTGTTTCTGTAAATCTGGAGCTACCTGTTCTCCAGGCATATGAAAGTGTACGGAGGTATCTGCTACTACATGAACTAGATCTGGATTATCTGCAATTTGCATCCTGGTTAATTGTGTCTGCTAGGATTTATGCAAACTCTCCCGTTTGCCAACACTCCTTATCCATCCGGCTGCTGGAGGGGAAACTCCTTCAAAGAGAGGCGCAGCCAGACCATAATATGTTTGGGTTATATGTTCTAAAACCACAGAAAAAGCAGTCATACTGACTGGTGCAAGTCCTGATGTATGTTCATAGTTCATAACCTGAACATCTTTAACCTGTGCATCTAGATCTTTTTCACTAAAACCAAAATTTAGTAAGAGTTCTTTAAAAGGAAGATAATGTTCTCTTTCATCTGGAAGCCAGACCTTTTCTGTAAACCTACCTAACCAAGACGAATCAAATTTCTTGCTACTACCATAAAAAGAATGGGCGTAAGCATCAGCACCAGCTTCTGAAAGTAAAGCCAAACGTAAAATCCCAATTAAATCATCTTCAGTAAGGGTTGGAGGAAGCGAACGAACAACTTCATTTCTATCAAAAAGGCGAGAACTATCTAAAAAATCTATTTCACCAACTCGTTGTCCAGCCGGATTAGCTTCCAAAGCAGCCACATAATTGTCCAACTGATGAGTTGCTGCTAAGGAAATTTCATAATCTTTTCGTGAAGTCATTAGTATAATTCTAATCCCTAATGGTAGTAGAGCGTAGGCTTTGAATTGAAGCTACTCTTGAGAAGTTCATCCCAGGCTCTTATTGATCCTAGAAGCTGGTTCCAAATCTTTATCCTATTAAATTTTATGATTAAACTAAGGGAAGATTGTTTTTGATACTAGGTATTTAGTAAATCCTAATTTACTGAGTTTTTCTGCTGCTTCTAGAATTTCTGCTGGGATATTTTGATGGTAGATGAAATCTTTTTTGGGGTAATCTTGTAGTCTTTGGACTTCCCCTACTAATATATTAATCATCTCTTCTTTATCTACTACATCATTTGGGTAATTGTCATAAGTAAAATTTGAGAAGGGGAGTATTAGCTCAAAATTTCCTAAATCTTTATCTTCCTGCATTTTGGTAACTAAAGCTTGAATTCTTTTTTGCATAAAAGGCTGGGAGATAATAATTACTTTTTTGGGAGTTATCCCTTTTTGTAAGAGTAACTGATGGCTGAAAAGTAAATTTTCTCTGGTATTAACGGATTTATCTTCAACTAAAATTTTATCCGGGGAAACTCCATTCAAACGGGCAGTTTCGGCGAATTTAACTGCTTCACCATCTGTCCAATCTGCAGGAGTTGGCCTGCCTTTATAACCTGCCATAACCATAAAATCAGCCAGATCTTTTAAAATAATCTTTGATCCCCACTCAGGGATTCTTAAATCAAAACTACCTAAAACTTCTATAACATCTGCTTTCTCTAAAGTATCCCCAACTTTTAGGAAATCCCACAAAATTCTAGCATTTTTATCAGTTGCCATAATTTAATCTTTGTAATACTTACACAGTTAACTGATTTTTGCTAGACTGAGAATATGGGTGCAGAAGGAAAACCTGAAGGAACGCCAGTTACTAGAGGAAAAGAAATAATTACCAGTGGTTACATAGCAACTACTCCCGAGGTTAACACCATGAGGACCAGGTTTAGAGAAAGAAAGGCGCCCATTTTTTGGTATGAACTGGTGCAAGGGGGAGCTGATTATGATGATGAAACTCAGGGTCCTCCCTCCATAGTCTATGAATTAATAGACGGAAGAAGACAACTTTTCCCTGATTATAATAGATTAAACCCAAATGTTCCTATTAAAGCCATAGAGGTTAGAAATTTTATTGCAGAAGGACAGAACGCTTTAACTCCTTTCAATTTGACTCAAATGGCACATGAAGGCGGGCCAGACACTTTAGGACAACACGGTAGGGGAATGACTGCTGCTGCAACTATGGTTGTGGCAGATGGACTTTGCAGTAGTATAACTTATTCCTCCCGGGATGAGTTTGGAGCTTGGAGAGGGAGGGGATTAATGCATCGGACTCGAGCTGATCAAAAATATTCTGAATTTGGTTTGGAATATGAAAGAACAGGCGAGGAAGTTAATGAAACTGTGATACGAGTCGAAGATCCAGCTGCAATTTTAGTTGAATCATTAAGAGCTTTGCCTGATTATTTTCTTTTAGCAAATCCCCGATATATGAATAGTCAATTTGCCGGAGGAGAAGAAGTTGATAGAGTTCCTAACTTGTTGACTGTTTCCGCGGTCCCTCCCTCCGCTATGCCTCCTGTTGAGTCAGGAGGATGGCAATATTTTTCACCTGCGCAGATAGACTCATTTAGATTTGACCATTCGGACCCAACCTCACCTGAGTTAGCTGCTTCCGAGCCAGCTTTGGCTAGAAAAATACCTAGAGTAGAGATTGTGCCAGGCACTGTGGTTAACGAAGATGGAGAGACAGTTTTTGTTGATGGTTTAAGAGTGCAAAAAATAAGACCATGGGTTCACAATCTTTTTACATGGAGCTTCTATGGGTTTGGCAGAGCCGGAGACTGGCAGTCAGCTGTGAGGAGATCTCATGATTCAAGCACTGCTACCGGAGATACTGATCGACTAATGGCATTAGCTCTTAGCCATTGTCAAAATCCTGAAATATTTAGGAGGATTATCCAAGCATCAGCGCAAGGTAGAAGTTTTGCTGAAGCTACCTTGAGTCAAGAATACTTTGCTGAACTTGATGCGCCGGTTGAGGAAGCGATCAGAGTTGCGTGGGAGGATGTTAAAAGAGAGCTTGGTTTTGAAGGAGAAGTGGTTATAACAGGAAATGAAATTTTAAAAAGACAAGCCGACGAAGAAGGCTTACCAACTATTTTAATTAACTCACGGACATTTCAATCCATAATCCAAAGAGTTGCCGGAGTAAGGTCTATTGAAGAAATGATGGTGCAAAGGGCCCAAGCAGAGGCCCGGGCCCAAGCAGAAGCATTAGCAGTGGAGGCTGCACAAACAGCGGAAACAGATACCAGAATGGTCAGAGAACGATATCTCAGTGACGACTACTATCGTACCCTATCTGTAAATTATCTAATTAGAACAGCTGCTCAAACTCAAGGTAGAGTTAGTTTTGATCCCGATGGAAATGCAATTACTGTAAACCGTGATTTTAGAGAATTTGCTGCGAATGTTGCCCTAGCTGTTTTAAATGGAGCGCGGTGTCAAATACTGGTTGATAACGGTGAAGTTGCTGATACTTTTGAATTGGAGACCGAACCAATCACCACTTCAAGAGGTGATAATTTCATAGCAATTAATATTGGCCAGCAAGATATGGTGTCTTCAGGCCAGAGAGCAATCCAAATTAGGCTCGCTCAAGCTCAAAGAGGCGAAGAGAGTGTCTCAGGTGACACAGATCAGGCCTTCCCTATGTTTTTATCTCAACTGCGAGAAGGGATTACACCTTTTCTCGACCCAGATGGCATAGTTAATCTACGGAGATATGATGAAAGATTGGATGATGAAATCACAATTGCGATGAGACTACTAGAAGAAAAAAAGGAAAAATTGCAAGAGATTCAAGAAATATTAGGACTAACAATAAGACCAGCGACAGGAGAGGATAGCGCTGTTGTAGTAACGCCTAGGTTTAGTGAAGATGAGGCAAGTGAAGACAGAGTCGATTGGACTGGGCGTACGGCGACTGTATCAAAAATTAGGCCAGGTGAAAGCAGTTTAGGGGTGAAGAGTACTGATAGGTTAGTTCAGGAGGTTACAAAGAGTGAAGGAGAATTCTCAGCTTCGGCAGCAGGCTTAAGACATGTAATGGAGGTAGCTTTTAGAAGGTATTTTAAGCCTGATGTTGTAGTCTCTGGTTTTGGGGAAAGACAAATTATCTCTTACCTTATCCAGGATATCTCGCCCTCCTATTCTATTACTGATCAATCCCAGGCAGTAGAGTGCCACAGTATTCTAAGAAATAATAAAACCTCTTCAACAGTATCTTATAGAACTGAATTAAGAGCTGGTGTCTATACTATGTTTGGATTAATTGGCAAACGGCCGGTGGGCTTTACCCATCCAGAAAGTATAGAAATTAGATTTTTAGAGATACCAGGTAAAAATCTTTGGTTGATTGCTGCTGATAAGCCGATACCACCGGGATTAAATATCCATTTTGAAAAAAATGACCGGCCAGATCAAACTCTGCCTGATGATAGGGAAAGAGCTCCGTTAATGGATGTTAATAACCTGGATGATGAATGGAGAGATTTGATAATAACTATGCAGCAAGATAGAAGTCTGACTGACCAACAAAGAAATGATATTTTATTAGCCGGATGGGAACGCTCTTTTACCTATAATTCCGAGTTTAGAAGGAGTGGCTCCCCTGATTTTTCTAGTATTGTCAATACTGCTGAGGGAAATTGTTTAGATTGTAGTAGAGGATTTTTGGCTTTAACCAGAACTGTTGGGCTTCCATCCAGGCTCATTGTTGGGGAAATGATAAAAGGAGGAAGATTAGTCGGGGGAGAAGATGGGCATGCTTTTAACCAAGTACTCATAGACGGCAGGTGGGTTTTAGTTGAGCCTCAGATGGGATTTCGGGATGGTTATCTGGAGGAAGGTATGAAATCAGGCAAGATACCTCCTGATTATGAAAAACTGATTAAAAAACTTCCAAAAAGGAGATTTGTGGCCAGAGAAGCTGGGATTATTACTGCAAAAACCAGTCCTATAATAGCCGGAGTTGGAGCGGTGAGCGCAGCGGTAGCCTATGGATTGTCTTTCCTAGCTGAGGCTGAAAGGATTCCGGAAGATCTTGTAGTTATTCCTGGAATCTCAGACCCAATTGCTACAGCCACCCCTGAGGCAGGAAGCAGGTTGACTGATTTTATTGCCAGTCATCCTGAAATTTTTGCAGAAATAACGCCAGAGAGGGCCATTATCCTAGCAGCTCTAGTTGGAGTTCCTTTAGCTATAAAGTATGCAAGAAGAAAAGCAAAAGAGGTGGGAAGACAACAAGGAACAGAGGAAATCAGAGGCGATCTGCAAAAAAATCTAGAAAGAGTTAATATAACATTAGATCAATATACGGAAGTATTAGACCAGTTACCAAAACCCAAAGATGAACAACAATAAATCAGATATAGACAGTTATAGTATTTTTGAATTGATGGGCTTAAATAATTTAAGCGTAACCGAGCAACAGGATTTTTTAACCCAGATGGAAAAAAACATTTGGGCTGAATTTTTATTTTTGAGACTAAATAAAATTTTATCAGAAGAAGATCTAAAAATGGCAAATGAGATGCTTGCTCAAGGAAAGGAACTAAGATCTATTACATCGTTTATCGAATCTCGAGCCCCCAACTTCAAGAGCTTACTTTTAGATTTTACCCGGAATGCAAAAATAGAAATGCTTGAAAAGCAATTTAGAACTTTAATGGAAGAATCTAGAGCTTTAAAAGATAAAGACGAAAAGATTTCTAAATATGAAAAAGCTTTGGATTTATTAGATAATTATAAGTTTGAAGACTTAAAGAATCTATGGAAAGAAAATATCTAGTCACTTGTGAACCTGTTGATTTGACAAGGAGAAGGGTTTTTTGTTAATCTTTTAACAGATGAAATATTTACTGCTCCTTTTGGTTTTAGCTGCTTATATTTATACAGCTCCTCTTTATCCTATTTATGCTCAGACAACTAATACTTCTACCTCATCAACAGTTCCTAAAAGAGCCGGGTTTTTGCAGAATAACCCCAATTTAGCTTCAAAGGCAGCTGAGAAGAGGATGGATACTAAAGATACTATGGCTTCTAAAGCTGCAAATTTAAGGATGGAGCTTAAGGAGAAAATGGCTTCAAGAGCAGCAGCCCTTAAGGAAAAGCTTCAGGCGTTTAAGGATAAAGTGAAAGCACAGAGAGTTGAAAATATTAATGACAGGCTGATCACCATAAACCAAAACAGGACAGACCAGATGATGTCTGTGCTGGATAGACTGACTGAATTTGTAGATAAAATTCAAAACAGAATAGATAATGCGACTGGTGAGAACCTGGATAAAAATCCGGCTAAGGATGCCTTGGCTAATGCCAAAGTCAAAATTGAAGCTGCTAAAGAAGCTGTGACAGCTCAATCAGAAAAAGACTACACAATTGCTTTAAATACCGAAGCAACAGTTAAAGTTGATGCCCAGGAGTCTCGTGACACTCTCCATAAAGATTTAAAAACAGTCCATGATTTAGTGGTTGAAGCCAGAAAAGCTGTAGTAGAAGCTTTGACAACAGCGCTGACTACTTTAAAAGGAGGAACAAATAATGGATCCTAATCAAACACCCCCTCAAAATCCGACACCTCCTATTACTCCAATGCAACCTCCCGTCAGGGATCCCAATGCGCCTGTTATGCCTCAAGTTGATCCGCTCGGTCCCCAGCCTCAACCTACTGCAACTCATTCAGGCGGAAAGAAAAAGACTGTGATGATATTAATTATTGTTTTTCTGGTGGTAGCGATTTTGATTGTAGCTGGAATTTTAATGTATTCTCAGGTGTCCAAAAATAATCCTGATTTAACAGGTCCTTCGGATCAGTCAGGAGATTTAAAGCAACTTCAAAATGATGCTAACGCAATTGACTTGGGAAATGTTGAAGCTGATTTTAAGGATGTGGACGAGGGACTGAGTGCCCTTTAGCTGTCATTAAAGAAGATTTCTGCTAGAATATTCTAAGTGAAATTTTTCTATATTATTTCTATTTTAGTACTTGTAGGACTCCTGATTTTTTTCAGCAGGGAGAAATTTGGTGATATCAGACCGGCTGTAATTCCCGCTAATAATTTGGAATCTCAAGAATCCACTTCCAGTGGGGACATAGTTACCTCAGAAGAAGAAGTGGGTTTTCCTTTAAAAACGCCTGAAGGTTATAAAATCAGTGTTTTCGCTAAAGGAGTAGTCAGTGCCAGGGATATTGAATTTGCTGGAGATAGTTTAATCGTTTCACAGCCCGCAGCGGGTAAGATTTCTTTGCTAGCGGACTTAGATAATAACGGTACAGCTGAAGTTATTAAAGATCTAATTACCGGTTTAAATAGGCCACATGGAATAGCTTTTGATAATGGGAAACTTTTTGTAGCTGAAGAGACAAAAATATCCAGATATAATTTGGATCTACAAAATCAAACTGCGACTTTAGATAAAAAATTATTTGATCTGCCAAAAGGAGGCAGGCATTTTACCAGAACTATTGAGTTTGATAGAAATGGTAAGATGTTTGTTTCCCTTGGGTCTTCCTGTGATGTTTGTATAGAAAAGGAGTCTTTTCTAGCATCAGTAATAGTTTCAGATGCAGAGGGTAGTCAACCCAGAGTTTATTCAAAGGGTTTAAGAAATGCAGTTTTTCTGGAAAGAAGACCAGATACCGATGAAATCTGGGCAACTGAAATGGGAAGAGATTTTTTGGGAGATGATATTCCGCCTGATGAGATAAATATTTTAAAAGAAAATGTCGATTTTGGTTGGCCAAATTGTTATGGGGATAGAATTCCTGATAAAAGATTTAACGTTAGATTAAATGATGCCTCATGTGCAGGGTCTGAGCTTCCGGCATTTAATCTTCAGGCTCACAGCGCACCCTTAGGACTGCAGTTTGTAGAAGGCGGGCAGTTCCCAGCTAATTCTCAGGGAGATTTGTTAGTTTCATATCATGGGTCATGGAATCGTTCAACTTCTACCGGGTATAAGGTGGTAAAACTGAATGTTGAAAATAATAAGGTTACCAGTCAGGAAGATTTTATAACAGGTTTCTTAGACGGATCAGCAGCTTTTGGCAGACCTGTTGATTTAGAATTTGACGGCAAAGGTTCATTATATATTTCTGATGATAAAGCTGGCTCTATATATAAGGTAATATTCCAGAAATAAAAATCTGTCATTCCGGACTGCGCCGGTTCGAAAAAGCTAGTCCCCTTGGGGGAATCCGGAATCTATCAACTTTGAAATTAGACTTACATATGGATCCTGAATCAAGTTCAGGATGACACTAAAGATGAAAATTCCTTTGATAATAGTTATAGTTTTAGCAATTTTAATAGGTACAGGATTTGTCTTAACAAACCGTAACTTATCCCAAAGCCTGGTGAGCAACTTTGGTAATGCTATCACAAACAATCCCAGCCCTTCGCCTTCGTTACATCCTCTAGCCATAGAAAGAATGAAACAGGACAGTTATCCGGGTTCTGATTTAGTGATTGAAGAGACTTTACCTAAAGGTTCTAATTACACCAGGTATATTGCCTCATACAAATCTGAAGGGCTAAAAATTTATGGACTTCTAGCCATACCGGATGGTGAGCCACCCGCAGGGGGTTTTCCCGCCAGCAGCGCTTCGCGCAGCAATGCGGGCTGGCCCGCTATTATTTTTAACCATGGATTTATTCCACCTGATGTATACCGTCCGACTGAAAGGTATATTGCTTATGTCGATAATTTTGCCAGGAATGGATTTGTAGTTTTCAGGCCTGACTATAGAGGGCATGGGGACTCAGAGGGACAGCCTTCCGGCGCTTATTTTTCTCCAGGTTATACAGTGGACGTCTTAAATGCTTTTTCCTCAGTTGCCAAAAGGTCGGATGTCAATCCTAAAAGGATAGGGATGTGGGGACACTCTATGGGCGGGACAATACTTCAGCGGTCCATGGTGATAAATCCTGATATCAAAGCCGGGGTTATCTGGGGTGGAGTTGTCGGGACTTATGAGGATATGTTCAAATTCTGGTGGAACAAAAGGAGAAGTCCAAATCCCATGAGCTTAGGAGGCATGAATAACCAGCAAGCTTCCAGATCTGGAAGATCTCAGTTTATAGCCCGATATGGAGAGGCTAAAAATTCAGATCCCTTCTGGTATTCAATTTCTCCGGCGAACTTTGTTAAAGATATTTCAGGACCAATTCAACTTCACCACGGATTAAACGATGAAACCGTTCCCTGGCAGTTATCCGAGAGTATGAAAAATATTTTAGAGAAAGAAGGCAAAGAAGTTGAATACTACACCTATCCAGGAGGAGACCACGACATCTCCGATCCCAACTTCTCTCTCGCTATAAACCGCTCCATAGACTTCTTCAAAAAGTACTTATAATATAAGCAAATTAATTTAGAGTTTGGATTAAGTTAAAAAACACCATGAGTGAAAGAGACAGAGTTCTAAGTCGCAGAATGAGTAAAAAAGTAAAGGAGATAGAAGAAAGATTGGGTCTTTCTGTAGTGGAAGCCCTACCTTATTGGCGCCATATGCAAGGATTTACAAACAAACAAGTTGGAGAACGGCTAGGTTTAGGAAGAACTCAAACTCAACGTTGGATCAACATTTTTGACCCTGAGCCTTTAACAGCAGATGAGCTTAGGCAACATAAACCTCAGTTAGGGCAAACTGCCCATATGCTCACTCCTGGGGTAATAGCTAAAAGAGGGGCTACTTTAAGTGGGCATGCCCAGACTGATCCTGCTTTTGCTCAAGCGATGTTTGAAAGAACTAGGACTTATGAAAGACAAGCCAAAAGAATGAGAGAATCTTTGGGAGATGATCCCAAACATGCACTAGAAGAAATGCGCAAAGGCAAGATGTCTTCAAGAAGAATTGCTGAGAATCTCAGAAGAGACCAGCAAACTATTTTAAGGTGGTTAAAAGCTGCAGGGGTAAATATCCCTGTTAGAGAAAAACTAAGTGCACAAGAGAGGAAAAGGCAAGGGGATATCTTCCGCCGGATGCTAGGAGGACGTCAAATACTCCAAGAACTCGTTAATAATGGTATTACTGATGGGGAAATTGCCCGTTCTTTTAGTACCCATAAATTTCAACTTGATTCTCGGGTAGTAAGAGATGTCAGAAGAGGTTTTAAAGTATTTGTTCGGGGTAAAAAGAATAGTTTAGACGTAACTTGGCACACTCCACAAAGTGTTAGACGTAATATGCTTCAAGCTTCCTTAAGTGAATATTCTGCTAGTACTGGTTTATATGAAGTTTCATCGGTAGAAGCGCTTATTCCAGTATTAAAGGAAATTACCAAGACTTATTTGCCTTTTGCAGTTTTGGATAAGGATGAGTTGGAAGCTGAGATAATGCTTATTGCTTCAGCCAGTTTCTCTGCTGGGAAGTTAGTTCTTGGGCCAGACTTGGTAGATGATTTACATCGAAATATAGAAAGGGTTATAAGCAGCAGGGCTGGGGAAAGAAGGAAAGAATCTTCTTTAACTGCTCCTCGCAGTGATGGTTTAAATATTGAGGGTTCAATAGGTCAAAGTGAGGATGAACAAGATAAATTGGGAGAAGAATGGATCCGTTTACTAGCACAACTTGAATATAATCAAAGACAAATAGTAATTGGTATTGCTGTTGAAGAAAAGAGTATGTTTGATATGGCTCAAGAAACTGGGCTGGATATAGATATTGTACAAGCACTATATAAAGAAGGATTAGATGTGCTTAAGAAGTCACTTACCTCTAATTCTGAATAAGTTAAATTGAGTTACTTACAAGGCAGCTCAATAAACTTCTTTAAGAAATATTTGTAATTCTAATTAGTATAGTAAATAAAAGTTCATAAATTGAACAAGCATATTTGATATACATTGATTTTTAAAAATTATCTTTATCCTATTTAATACCTAATTAAAGTTAGTTAGCATATTATTGAGTTTAATTAGATTACATCGTCATAATTGACACTCTCTTCCGAGCTCATGTTATAGTCTCAACAACAAACCTATGAGACTGCCCAGGTCATTTTAATAGTTAGAAATAGCCAGCTATAAAGCTGGTTTTTTTGTGGGTTTCTTTAGGAAAAAAAGGGGGTGAGTAAAAAAATATGAATAAAAGAATAGCCATGAGCGCCATGTCAATTTTCGGCGCTTTAGCAATCATGGGAGGAACAACCTTTGCTTTTTGGAGCGACTCTGGACTATCTGACAATAACGTTTTTGCTGCAGGAACAATGGATTTAAAGCTTAGTGATAACGATGAGACTGCTCAAGATAATGTCCTTGCAAGTTTTGGAGGGTCCGGTTTAGGACCAGGTGACTGTACAACAACTCAGACTTTGGAGGTTCAAAACTCTGGTACAGAGAGCGCAAACCATATTGAACTGGCTGTAGTGAATACCGTAACAGATGTAGGGGTTGATGCAACTCCTGATATAGATGCATTTCTGCATTTAGATTTATTTGCTTATGATGGTGGAAATATTAACTTAGGTTCAGATCCAAATAGTAATGGTTTTCAAGATTTGGATGATTTGGAGACTCTAGGGGTTGATGATTTGCCTTTAACTAACCTAGCGACTAATCACTTGTTTGAGGTAAGAGTTTGTCTTCACAGTACCGCACTAAATGGGGTACAAGGCGATAGTGTAAGTAGTGATTGGACTGTTACATTAAATGAAGACGCAAGTCAGTAGTTTTACGTAGACGGATACTTATGGCGGTGGGATATTCTGCCGCCTTGAGTATAAATTATGAGAAATTTAAACTTTATTAACTTAAACTTAGGATTATTTTTAATTAAAAGAGCTTTTCTGGCTGTTTTGTTTTTACTAATGGTAATAACTGCATTTACAGTAATAACTTCAAGAACTTCACTATTTTTTGGGATTAAATCATACACAGTCTTAACAGGAAGTATGTCGCCAACAATCCCAACTGGGAGTGTGATTTATACTATTCCTGCAACGCAATACACAATTGGTGATGTAGTAACCTTTGAAAATAAAGGTGTGAATATAACCCACCGGATAATTGCATTAGTTGATGAGAATAATAAACCTGTCAGTGACCTAATTTCTCCTATTTCAGGTTTAGGGAAGAGTGACAATTTTTCTTTTAAAACCCAAGGAGATGCAAATAACAAGCCAGATTCATTTGATGTAACAAAAGAGAATGTAACAGGAAAAGTCATTGGACATATTCCAAGCATAGGTATATTTATAAACCAGTTAAGAACTTTTCAAGGACTCTTGCTGGCCGTTATTTTACCAGCATTAGTATTTATTGGCTTTGAGTTATGGAATATTAAAAAAGAGATAGAGAGAGAAACTGAGAAAAAAGTTATGGAAAGGTTAAGATCGGTTTAACGTGTCATTGCGAGGAGGTTACAGCCGACGTGGCAATCTTGTTCACAAAAGATTCCTGCGTCACTTCGTTCCTCTGAATGACGAAATACATGAAGCGCAAAACATATTTTTTATTTTCAATCCTGACATTTTTACTCCTCGTTTCTCTTAATCAAAATGTCTTTGGACTTTTTACAGATAGCGCCTCAGTCCTGAATAATACATTTACAGCTGCAGCTTCTTTCCCAAGTCCATCCCCAACGGTAAACCCCTCAGTTTCTCCCTCTCCTTCAACAAGCCCTTCACCTTCTGTTAGCCCATCAGTTTCACCAAGCAATACTCCAACACCCAGCGCATCTCCAAGTGGATCTCCTGCTTCAGGAACAACAATAGTTGTTTCAGGAAATGGAGATGGGTCTACTAATAATGTCACTGTTAACAACACTCAAAACTGCACAGTTAATCAAAGTAATAACTCCACAATTGGATTTAATATTACTTCTAACTCAAATACAGGGGGAAATGAATCTTCAGGTAACACAGGAGGAAATTCCAATACCACCTCAGGAAATGCAACCTCAAATGTAAATGTAAACATCTCCGGTAGCTCGAATAGCTCATTGGGTTGCAACTAACCACTGGCAATTCATGTAAAGATGAGTTAGATTAAATTTATGGCAGAACCAGCTAGGGAAAGACTCTTCCTTGGAATAGCTGAAGGAGATCGTGGACCTCGCGCTCCCGAAAATGTTGCTCCCGTTATAGAAAGATATGCTATTAAAGCATTAACCCTTCAAAAAAGCTTGGGGTTAACTTCAATGGTAACAGGTTTTTATGATGATAGCCGTCAAGGCGACAGGCGGTTAAGCGGAGTGTTGCCATCAGGTGAGTCGGTCCCATTTCAGGTAGCTGATTCCGGAGACAGGTTGACTATAATAGCGGAGGAGACTTATCTTTATGGTCGTCCTAAAGATAATAGCTATCCTGAATATGATGCAGGTATCAGATGGGCTTTAGCTCGAAGTATCCCTTTTTACTTTGTAGAGGCAACATTAGATTTTCCTGATCATTTTGTCGCTTTTGCAAATGGGCATGTTCAAGCAGTTCCATTTGAAGAAATTCCCACAGAAAAAGGACCTCTCATTACCTGCTTTAAGCCTGATTACTGCGACTGCAATAAACAGAGTTTTAGACAGATATGACCGTGTTGCTCATATGGGAGGGATTGCCCGTTTTGATGCTAGTTTTGTTCCAGAAGATCATCCAGCCTTGGCCGGTTTCGAGCTTTTAAGGGGGAGATCTGATCTGGAACTTACGAATTTAGTTAATGCAGATAGAAAAATCAGATTTAATCTAGCCAGGGGAGTTAGTTTTTAGCTTCTAAATTTAATTAGTTCATCGGGTTGTAATTACGTGGTACAATTAGTTTAATGTTAAGAATATCTGCCTTTTTAGTTTTAGCATTATTTATTCTTGTAACCCCGGTTTTGGCTGTGGAGAGACCACAAACTCCCGGTTTTAATAAGGTTAACCCAACGCCTCCTCCAAAACCTGAAACTCCCGAAGTACCTGCTCCACCTGATGTTTCCGGACTTTATGAGGTTCCCGAACGCCCGGGTCTTAAGGTCAGAGTTTTTGCTCATCCTCCCAGGCCGGAAGCGCCAAAAGCTCCCGGTAAAACTCCCAAACCTTCTCCAACAGTAGCAGAAAATAATGCTTTAGTCTGTAATTTACAAGACCCAGATTCAGCTTCTGTTACCGGAAAAACCGGCTGGAAAATCCCTTCAGGTAATTGGAACTACCTTTTAAACTTAAAAAGTGTTCCTTCAACCGTTGGCTCAACTAACTTAGATGCAATTGTAAAGTCAGGTTTTAACCAATACACCTCTGCTACTTCCGGTAAAGTAAATTTTATAAGGGGAGCAGATACTACAGTCTCCAGAGCCAGGCTGGATGGAAGAAATATTATCTCCTGGGGTAATGCTTCAAACGGGACTTTGGGAGTAACATATGTCTGGTATTACCCTTCAACGGGCCAGGCTGTAGAGATTGATACAATAATGAACAACAAATATAAATGGACCTGGTCAAACTCTTTAACTTGTGCTGATAACACTAAATATGATGCTCAGGATATTATGACTCATGAACTGGGTCATTGGCTGGGATTAACTGATGAGTATAATGCCCCGCTTTTTGGAAATAATACCATGTATGGATATGGCAGTTTAGGAGAGGTCAAGAAAAATACTTTGACAACAGGTGACATTTTAGGGATACAGTCAATTTATTTACCATAATGTTAATTAAATACATCTATATTGTTTTTATGGGAATAATTTTAGCTGTCTTTGTAGGAGTCGGAATTGCTGCTTTTTATAAAGGTCCTAAGCCTCCTGAGTATCCTGTTGAACTTCAATATCCTGAGGCCGGAAAAATTGGTTATGAAGCAACACCTTCTGCTCAGAGGTTGGAACTGCAAAAAGACCAGGACGTAAAATTTAAAGATTTTCAAAAACAGAATGAACTATATAACAGAAATGTCTCAATAATAGCCACAGTAGCTGCCATAATTATGCTGGTTTTAAGTTTATCTCTATTTAAACAAATCCAGGTTATAGCAGATGGACTACTTTTAGGGGGAGTATTAACTTTGTCATACGCGGTAGTCAGAGGATTTAGCAGTAACGATGACATGTTCAGATTTTTAGTAGTCAGTGTAGGTTTAATAGTTGCCTTAGTTTTAGGCTATCTTAAATTTGTAAGAGCTACAAAGAAATAGCTTTTTAGCTTGTAATGAAGACCTATTCTTAATATAATCCCGATTGATGTTTTTATATTTAGAAGGCGAAAGGCCTAAATTTTTTGGACCGGAGAATCCAGTACCGACAGATTGGGACAGTCTATATCCATTAATTAGTACTTTCGAGCCTCAAACTCAAAATGATATCGAGCTTGCATTTCAAATTTCTCAGGCAGCTCATAGAGATCAGACACGGGCTAGTGGTGAGCCTTTTTTTACCCATCCTCTGCGGGCAACTTATTACTTATTAATGGCCGGGTGTGTACACAGGCATCATATTGTTGCCTGCTTACTTCATGATGTTCCGGAAGATACAACATATCTCTCAACAGTGGGTGCTGACTATTACCAGAAGGGGACATATTTGAGATTTGATGATGGTGAGATAGATCCAATTGAACGCTTATCCAGCTTATTTGGCAGGCACACTGCAAATCTGGTAGGAGCAATTAACAAACCAAAAGGGATAGAGGATAAACAGCTTCTTGCATATAGGTATAGGCAACAAATGCTTCGTGGGCCTAGTGATGTAGGAATTGTAAAAATGCCTGATACTCTTGATAATTTATTAACTTTAGGCTTCTTGCCTCCTAAAAAAAAGGCTTAGAAAAATTAGAGAGCATGAAGCTTCAGATCCTATACATACAAGAGCCTTAAATTTACCTGCTAATAGAGCAGAAGGATTAATACTTTATAGTTGGGTGAGCTCTACAATAAGAGATCAAAAAAGAGCGGCTTAACTTTAAGCAGCTAATGCTTCTCTTCGATGTATCATTACATTACTGATGTCAGTAAAGCCTCCAAGAACCTTGCCCATTGTTACAGGTTGAACTTTGGGTATTTTATAATCATAGATTGCCTGGAATGCCATAGCTGCTAAAAGATAATGCAAAGGCCACATATCTAATTGCCTTGGTGTGTATGGATCTATTAAAGCTAAATTAACTTCATTTGTCTCTGGATTTTTGACATAACCTACTACTGTCTGTTGGTGACCGGGCTCATGGATAGTTGGGGTTGAAGCAAAACCTAAAGTCCCAATACCGCCTTTTTGCAAATGTTCCAAGTATTGTAGCGCACTATCTAAGGGACTCCCAGTACCTATGAAGCTGGATAAATCCACAAACTGATTATAAGGATGTTCTGTTTGAAGTAATTTGTTAACTTGATTAGCATCTATATGAGCCCTAATTTCTATGCCACTTTTACGCAGATGATGGCTGATTCTTCTGGGAGTGTAATGAGGTCTGGGTTGATCATAAATTATTAAGGCATTCCCAAACGAATAACGGGTACAGGATACTCTATCTGTTTGCCATAAAAGTTCTCCGGCAGCAGCTTTTTGTTCAGCAACTCCTAAATATGGGGTGAATATTCCATCACTTAATGAAGATGCTAAGGTAACTGCTGTTGTCCTAAGCTCGGGTGCTAAATGTTGTAATCTTGGATGTTTTTCAAGTTCTCTCCAGAATTCCTCACCTCTAAAGTGAGTATGTAATCTTCTAACAGGGCTTGATCTGTTCCCTCTCTCAAAATCAGCCACAGCCATAGTTCGATTATAAGGTGAGTTTAAAAAATAAACAATTCTCTGATAAATCCTATAGATGTTTGCTTATTTGTGTACTTGCTGTTATACTTACAGTTAGTTGATTAAGAATTTGAGTTGCAACTATTCTTCTTGCTAATTTAATTAGCAGTTTATATTTTTTGTAGCTCCTAGAATTTACTGGAGCAATCCTTTTTTAAAATTTTCAGTTTTCCTTTTTCAATTTAAATTTAATGCTTCTTCATCCCTCAGGTTTTGCCTGAAATATCGGATGAAGAAGACCAAATAAATATATGTACAGACAAAAATCAAATTTTAGAAGGCGAGACAATAAGCAGAGCTTGCGGTCTGAAGACCGTAACGGTTCCAGAAGTTATTCCGGAGGCAGATCTTATTCTGGAGGTGGTGTTGGAGGCAGAAGGTATGGCAATTCCTCTTCACCTAGAAAAGGTACCCAACTAACAGGAGACACCAGCATTTTTATTAAGAAAGCTACTGCTTCATTTGATGAAGTTGCCTATGTCCCACATAACAGCTTTGACGATTTTGATATTGCGAGTCCCTTAAAGAAAAATATTGCTGCCAAAGGTTATTTGCAGCCAACCCCAATTCAAGATCAGGCAATTGAACCTTTACTCCAAGGAAGAGATTTAATTGGCTTGGCTAATACCGGAACCGGTAAAACAGCCGCTTTTTTAATTCCAATTATTGACAAAATATTTAAAGACCGCAATCATAAAGCTTTAATTATTGCCCCAACTAGAGAACTGGCTGTCCAGATTAATGATGAACTGAAAAGTTTTGCTATAGATATGAGAATCTATTCAGCACTAATAATTGGTGGAGCGAATGTCAGGAGACAAATTCATGAAGTCAGAAGAAATCCTCATGTAGTTATTGGAACCCCAGGAAGATTAAAAGACTTAATTGAGCAAAGAAATTTAAGAATAGATGATTTTTCGATCTTTGTTTTAGATGAAGTCGACTTGATGGTCGATATTGGCTTTATCAATGACGTTAAATACTTTGTGTCGCTTTTACCAAAGGAGAGACAGTCTCTTTTCTTCTCCGCGACAATTTCCCCAAAAATCAGTGGAGTACTGCAAAGTTTTGTTAATAACCCGGTGACAATTTCTGTCAAACAGCAGGACACTTCAGAAAATGTCGAGCAGGATATTATAAAAGTACTGGATAGAGACAAAAAAATAGATCAGCTGCATGACTTATTAATTAAAGATGGCTTTGATAAAGTGCTGGTTTTTGGTAGAACCAAACATGGAGTAGAGAAGTTATATAAGCAGCTTGATATGAGAGGTTTTAGAGTTGGAGCGATTCATGGTAATAAAAAACAGGGGCACAGGCAAAGAACAATCCAAAACTTTAAACAAAATAATATTCAGGTTTTACTTGCAACAGATGTCGCTTCCCGGGGCTTAGATATAGAGAATGTAACTCACGTTATCAATTATGATATGCCTGAAAGTTATGAGGATTATATTCACAGGATTGGACGAACAGGTAGGGCAAATAAAAAAGGCATAGCGTTAACTTTTGTAGACTAACCTCCAGTCATTCCCGCGCGGATGGGAATCTATAAAAAAAATCTCATGGATCCCCGTGTCAAGCACGAGGATGACATGGGTCTGATATTAAACAGGTGGTTGTTTAGAAGCTTCAAATGCGCTAAAATAAGATATCACTAAATTAGAAGAAGTTAGAAGAAAAAGACTCAAAACTGAACCCCAGGGATTCTTTTTGGAACTTGATGGAGTGTATTATAACTGTACAATTTGTCACGCTTCTATCACCGGTGTAACGGGATGGTGGGACATAAACGGCGAAAAATGTTTAGCCTGTCAGAACGCAGTTGATTTAGGCATAATCCCCACCTTTGTTTGCAGTGACAGGGAAAGCTGGTTTTCTCCTTATGAACTTATTAATAAATTCAAGATAACATCCTCAACAATTGGTAAATTAATTAAAGAAGGTAAATTAAAATCCAGAAAGATAAAAGCTTTAAGCGGTCCTACCAGTTTTGAAATATTCCTAAAACAGGATAATGAAATTTTACTCTCAGGCAGTCTACGCTAAGTAACAGGTCAGACTAGTGGTATTTTATTCTTCGACTGAGCGTTGCGAATGGAGAAGTTACATTAATGTGGTTCTCGACTGCGCTCGAACAATAGAATTAACATTGGAAGATTGATCTGTAACTACGCTAAGGTTAACTTGCGTTTGTAAGTGAAAAACGCTATAGTTACAGATACTCTCGTTAGTTTTAATACGTTTAAGATTTAATCTTCGAAGCATTAATTCCCTAAAAAGAGACTTTAAAAAAGTAAGGTGGTGAAATATAAATGACAAAATTATTCGTAGGCGGGTTAATGTACTCAAAAACCAGCGCCGATCTTCAGGCTATGTTTGAAGCATTCGGAACTGTTACATCAGCTCAAATTATAATGGATAAATACACCAATCAAAGCAAAGGATTCGGATTCGTAGAAATGGCCAATGACGATGAAGCACAAGCTGCTATTAAAGCGCTTAATGATTCAGAAGACGGTGGCAGAAGAATCAACGTATCCGTAGCCAGACCTCGTGAGGAAAGATCAGGAGGTGGAGGAGGATTTGGTGGTGACCGCAACTCAGGTGGCGGTGGTTATAACCGCGGAGGTGGCGGGGGAAGAGACAATAGAGGTTCGGGCGGAGGAAATAGAAACAGATATTAAAAGTGTCTTTTGAAATTTCAAAAGAAAAAGGAGTTTTGAAAAAAGCTCCTTTTTTATGTAAAGATTTAAGAAAGGTCTGATATTTTTTAATTATGTATTATGACAATTCTCAGGATGTAATAGTTATAGGTGGAGGGGCAGCCGGAATGATGGCTGCCTCGGTGGCGGCCTCTGAAGGAAAAAAGGTGGTTTTACTTGAGAAAAACAAGTTTTTGGGTGAGAAGCTTAAAATTACCGGTGGGGGAAGGTGTAATATTACTAATAACGAAACAGATGCCCGGTCTTTTTTAGGGAATTTTGGCAGAGCAAAGGACTTTTTATTTTCCGCTTTTGCTAAATTTGGGGTAGAGGACACTTTTGAATATTTCCAGTCAAGAGGTTTACCCCTGGTCACTCAGGCCCGAAACAGAGTTTTTCCGCAGTCTGAAAAAGCCTGGGATGTTTATAAAACTCTGGAAAAAGAATTAGAAAAATATAAAGTCAGAATTAAAACTAATGTTAAAGTTCTAAAAATTAATTCTCAAAAAGGAAAAATTATTTCAGTTGATACAACCCAGGGGACATTTGAGGGCAGATCATTTATTTTAGCGACTGGTGGAGTATCTCACCCGGAAACAGGTTCTACTGGTGATGGATTTGGCTGGTTAAGTGCCCTGGGGCATACAGTTAAAGATCCAACCCCAACTATTGTGCCCCTTTCTGTCAGCGATAACTGGGTTAAAACCTTAGCCGGAGTTTCCCTGTCTTTTATGAAGATCACTTTTTTCTTAGACGAAAAAAAGCAATTTTCAAAATTAGGCAAAGTTTTATTCACCCATTTTGGATTATCCGGGCCGCTTATTTTAAATAGTGCAGCCCAGGTAGGGGAATTGCTTTTTAATGGTGAAGTTACTGCTACAATTGATGTTTTTCCTGATACTGATTTTGCAGATGTCGATAAGAAAATAATTAAGATACTTGATTCAAACAAAAATAAAATTTTTAAAACTATACTAAAAGAAATGGTGCCCCACGGGACAGTTAAGGGTATCCAGATGCTTTTGCCGGATATAATGCTTGAAACACCAGCTCACAGTATAACCAAAAAGCAAAGAAGGGATTTTGTGCATCTACTAAGAGCTTTACCTGTCAATATTACTGGGCTGATGGGGAATGACAGGGCTGTTTCGGCAGATGGAGGGGTCATTTTAGAGGAAATTGATATGAGAACCATGAGATCGAATCTATTTGAAAATTTATATATCACCGGTGACTTACTTCATATAAACCGGCCCTCAGGCGGATATTCTCTTCAGCTTTGCTGGACAACAGGATTTATAGCCGGAAAAAACGCCTAGAAGTTCATTTATCGGAGTTTATCTTTTTGATAATATTCTCAATCTCATTAATTCTGGCATAACCCATTTCAATATCCTCAATTGCCATTTTATAAGCAGAGTTTTCTGATAGATCTCCCATTTGAGCTGCTTCACCTTTTCTGGTCATAGCTTCTTCCAGAGCCTTTTTTGTCTCTACCAGTTTCTTTTCCCACATAATATCCTCTCAACAGAGAATACAGCTTAGAGTTTTACAGCCTAAAAGTCAATTAATAAACATGGTTAAAATATTGAATTCTTGCATAAAGGAGATATTCATCATAATCTAAAGGGTGATGAGCATTTTAAGGAAACAAAAGCAGTCGGATGTAACGTTTTATTGCTTTACTCCGGTAGTCTCCCTGGCCACTTTTTTTATAGAGTTTTTGCTAGCTTTTTATGTTCTTTTTAAATATAAGCTTACTAAATTTGGAAATCTGACAGTCGCTACTTTACTTTGTTTAGGAACTTTTCAGTTAACAGAATTTTTAATTTGTACCACGTCTTATGGAGATCTGGCCACAAAGGTAGGATATATCGCTATAACTTTACTACCTGCCTTGGGAATTCACTCAATCACTGTTATAGCCCGGAAGAATAATTTAATGGTAATTTCCGCCTATATCTATGCAGCACTACTGGTGGTGGGAATTATTTTTATCCCCGATATTAACCTTCAAACCTCCTGCATGCCGCTTTATGTTGATGTCAAAGTCAGTGACTGGTTTAGTATCCTTCACTATTTTTATTACGCTTTTTATGTCTTTGGTGCGATCTATATTACCCTGAACTCACTAAGAAAACATATAGGGGATGCCAAAGAGGAAAAATGGTTAATTCTAGCCTATGCCGCTTTTCTTGTCCCCTCTGAAGGGCTATTTTTGCTTAGAATAATCTCCAGTACTGCAGTTCCTTCTGTTATGTGCGCCTTTGCTGTATTTACAGCAATTATTCTTGTTTTATTTGTAATGCCCCGCCAACACCAGCTTGAACTAAGAAAAAGAAAAAGTAAATCCAAAAGAAGATAATAGATATTAGATTAAAGAACGAGTAGCGGGATTCAAGGCGCACTCCAAAATCTGTTTAATAGTAATTCTGAAGAATCTAAACTGTTAGCCCTTAAGCTGGAATTATTAAATAATTGTTCACTGTAAAAAGATTAAATGTCGAAATTGACATATATGTATATACCTATTAGTATATAATCATGCAAATGAAAAAAACAATGGTTTACTTACCGAAACAATTAAAAGAGAGAGTTCTAGTAATAGCTAATGCTCAAGGTACTAGTCAGGCTGATGTTATTAGAAAAGCATTACAGGAAGGATTAAGAATTGCTACGTTTCAAAGTAATGATTCTGCTCTGGGTTTACTTAAATTGGCAAAACTGGCTGAAAAATATACCTATAAAGGTAAAAAAACAAATGCCCTGGAAGAGATAGATAAAATGTGGCAAGAATGGGGCAATGACTAGGCAAGTCTGTATCACTGATTCTGGTTTTTTGATATCTATTATTAAAGCTGACGACGAAAATCATGATTTATCCTTGGCTATTACTAAAAAGCTTATCATGGAAGAAGCCAGGATTTTATATCCCGTCAGTGCAATTGTGGAAGCCGCTACAGCTCTTTCCAGAAGATACAACTTACCTCAGCTTGCTCAGGATTTATTGAAAACTTATAAAGATCCAGGTATGGAGATCATCGCTATAGACTCCGAGGTTTTTATAAACTCCATTGACTTTTTTAACCCTAAATCAAGCAAGCAAGATACACCTTTTGACTCCTTAATTTTAAGTTTAGCTTTACTACAAAAAGCGGATATTATTTTAAGTTATGATGGCTTTTACAAAGATAAAGGTTTTAAATTAGCTAGAGATCTACTTAAAGAAAAATGAACCCTGATGTTTGCTTTAGTATTAAATTTACTTTTAGCGATATCATTACTTAGACTGTTATATAAATCAAATCTCTATCTGAGCGGGAGACGCAAATTATTCCGAACTAATTTTCTTTATTCAAGCAATATCCCATTTTCACAAATTAATGAATATTTACCATGCGTATGAGATATCAGACGACTAAAGGCTGTCTCATAACTTTAACTTCTGGTAAAATCTTTTGGATTACGACTAGTTTGAAATATATGCTACCTGAAGGATATACCTTACCACCTCCAAGCCCATACACTTACTCAGATCCTGTGGTTATAAGAAAATGGAAAGGTGGTAGTTTGGCAGTTAAAGTTGGGTATGTTAGGGATCATCCCGAAAAGAACCAGGTTGTACTAGAAAAAGTGATTAGTGGCCAATTAAAACCAGAACTTTTTTACATTCGAGATTCTAAGGACTGGAGCGATATTTGTGCAGCAATTAATGGTCTTTGGCCGGAGCTTATCAATACTAAAAGTGGCGACCAGATTGAGTCGGTAGTAAAGAGTGCTGTTGAGGGACAGAAACTGCTTGACCTGATTTCAAAATATCCAAATTTATTATCAACTCTCCCAGACGATGCAGATATTTTATCTATGCCGGAGGAGCATAAGGACGCTTTTCGTCAGTTGCTTACTGTTAGTAGTGATATGGCCGGTGCCGCAATCAATAGGCTCGCCCAAGAGAAGCCTTCTGACATTGCTGAATTTGTAGAAATTCTTAAAAAATTCAGATTAGCTACGGTTAATTCTTTGGTAACCTCCATCGCAACTAAAATTGCATTCATCGATAAATTTGAACAGGTAGTCAACGACGACTCGTCATATGAAATTCGAGGGGAAGACTCGGTTCACAATCTTCTGAAAGCTAATAGCTGGATCCTTGATCAGAACTTTGTAATTCTTCATGAGGACACCACCATTAACCAGATCCTTGCAACTACTGGCAGTCAAAGAGTTGAAGGACAAGCCGGAAGCACTAGACCGGATTTTCTATGCTTAGTTGAACAAAATAGTGAGAGGGGAAACGGAAGAATTGTGATTATAGAAATAAAAAGACCAGGCATTAAGATCGGTTTGGATCATGTTAAGCAAGTTTTAGGATATAAAGTTTTACTTCAAGCAAGGTCTGGTACTCCGATTGAGAAGTATGAAGTCTATTTAATTGGAAGTGAAATTGATCCAATTCTTCAGCAACATCCACTAAATCGGTCAGATGTGACGGCACTAACTTATACAGATTTCATCAGCCGAGCGAGGAAATTCTATAAAGAATATTTAGATATTGTCAAAGCCAATCCTTTTTCTGTTTAAAATTATAGGTTATTGACATGAGTTTCACATCGAACTACTCCAAGGCTGGCATGAAGTTAAATTACGGGTTGGAGACGGGGCGTCCCTTATTTTATGAGATATCTGAAGCTAAATTTTCAAAAAGTTCGATTAAGAGCTGGTGACCGTAATTGGCTCGAACCACTTTAGCCTGGGCGACTATATCACACCAGATCTTTTCTTTCAGCTCCAATCT
>Ga0209542_10004214_pt1 | contig 29815 bp, 25 predicted proteins | sample RifCSPhighO2_01_FD_184028 | JGI IMG/M metagenome (GOLD analysis project Ga0209542, IMG submission 184028) | Soil microbial communities from Rifle, Colorado - Rifle CSP2_plank highO2_0.1 (SPAdes) (version 2) | ecosystem: Environmental > Terrestrial > Deep subsurface > Rock core/Sediment ... | reverse complement strand
CGACACCTTTGGCAAAGCCTGGGAACTTCTCTCGACCGACAACACCATCCTCTCTCCAACCACCACTCTCAAAGGAATCTTGGTCAACAATTCCACGAGTACGATTACCAATCTGACCAGTGCATTCTCTACCAGTACTTTTGCTACATCAACTACTCTTTCCACCACTAATGCATCAACAACAAACCTTACCCTATCTTCCGCAGGAACAGGTTCAACCAAATGTTTGCAGGTAAGCGGTATTGGTTTGGTTTCAGCCGCAGCGGGGGCCTGCGGTACAGGAAGCGCAAGCGACCCCAACCTCACCCAAACCACAATCGGTGGAACCAAGTTCTACACCGCAAGCACCACCGACACCACAAACCTTTCCTGGTACTTCAACAATGGTTTCGTTTCCAACGCTTCATCCACCCTTGCCAACTTCACCGGACTCAATAGCACCACCACCAACGCCACTTCCACCACAAGCTTTGCCGGGACCGCAAGTTCCACCAATCTTTTCTCGACAATTGGTAATATTGGCGACCTTACGGTTAATTCTTGCACCGGATGTTCCGCAGTCGGAGGCATCACCGCCTTAGGTCCCGCTGGCCAGCAGGAAAACGGCCCGTCCATCACCCTCGCCACTTCCTCAACCGCTTACGAAGGACTAACCGCCTCCACCACCATTACCGGCAACGGTTCGGACACCATTACTTTTGCCAATACCCTCTCAGGAGTTCTAGCCGCTGGAGGTGGCGGTACCGGTATTTCAAACCCGACAGCAGCCGGAGTGCTTCTCGGCACCTATGCCGGAGGCGGCTGGCAGCAACTGGCCACTTCTTCCCTCAACATCGACCTTTCCAATACCTCGGGCACTCTTCCCGTCTCAAGAGGCGGCACCGGAGACACCACCTTCACTTCATCGCAACTTCTCTACGGCAACGGCGGGAACGCTCTCTCGTCGGTCGGCACCACCACGGCCACCATCGACGGCTCCCTTGCTTACTCCGGAACATTTGGCGCCCTCGTTGGCGGTGCCGCTGGCACTCTTTCTTTGAATACATCAAACGCAAACACATGGGGGGCATTGCAACAATTCGACGCTAACGCTTCCACTACCGCACTTACTGTGACCGGCTCCGCATATTTTGCTACTACCGTCGGAAGAGCCGGTGTTGGCACCACTTCGCCGTTCGCGTTGCTTTCCGTACACGCTCAGAACGGTGCTACCAACAATATGCTTTTCGCGGTCGCTTCTTCTACGGCGAACGCAACTACGACATTTTTTAGTATTGATAACACCGGCCTTACAACCGTCGGCGACGCATCCGGCACCGGCGACGCCATCTTCCAGCTTGCAAACGACATCAACGCTTGGTCGCTCGGATATTTTTCCACCGACAAAACTTTCCGCGTAGCCTCCTCCACCAATCTCACGGCTAATGCAATGTTCCAGATAGGCAAGTCGGGAACCACCACCCTCAACTCCGGCATCACCACATCAAATACCGGACAGTATCTCTGCATAGATGCCACTACCTTTGAAATTCTCCGCAACAACACCGCCTGCTCGGCATCTTCACAGCGTTTCAAGGAAAATATTTTGGATTTGAGCTACGGACTTGACGAGGTTTTGAGACTTCGTCCGGTCACCTTCACCTTCAGGCCGGAAATGAACTGGGGAACTTCCACCCAGATTGGTTTCATCGCGGAAGAAGTGGAAGGCGTTGTGCCGGAACTCGTTTCTTACGATAACCAAGGCAGGGTAACTAGCGTCAATTATCCTGTAGTGACCTCCCTTCTTGCCAAAGCCATTCAGGATTTAAATCTTCGTCTTGAGGATATTGCCTCAACAACAGCAAGTTCAACGCCGGCATCTGAATCTTTTGCCACCAGTTTCTTTGACAACCTTTTCTTCAGAATCAGAATATGGCTTGCGGACGCGGCAAACGGCATCGGCGACTTCTTTGCCAACCGTCTTCGCACCAATGAGCTTTGCGTAAGCGATGCAAGCGGGGCTGAAACCTGTATTACAAAGGCACAGCTAGATTCCCTGCTCTCCGGCCAGACAACTTCAGCCGCAAGCGACGGAGGGAGCGCTACTGAAAGCGTTTCGGGTGGAAGTACGGAAGACACAGAGGCGCCGGTTATCACTATCCTCGGCAACAACCCAGCTACTATCAATGTGGGGGATACATACAGCGACCCCGGCGCCACCGTTACCGACAATATTGACCAGAATCTGGGATACAAAGTATCGCTTGACGGTGGGCCACTCATTTATCCGCACGAACTTTCACTAGACACATCCGTGGTGGGTACCCACGAAATTCTTTTCAGCGCCACCGACAATACCGGCAATACCGGCACGGCGACGCGGACCGTCAATGTCGTAGACCCGAATGCGACTATGACAGACACCTCCACAACAACCGAAACGACAGATTCAACTACTGAATCAGCGCCCGCTACGGGTACCACAACCGACACCACGCCCGAATCGGAACCAGAGCCGACTCCTGAACCGGAACCGGCTCCAGCGCCCGAGGAAGATACTGTAACTACGGAATAATGAATATATCTATGTTTGAAAAATTAAAAATCTGGTGGCTATACGGAACAGTATTTATAACCGGAGCGTCGGTTTTGATTATTGAGATTTTGGGCACGCGGGTTTTGGCGCCCTTTTTCGGCTCAACTATCTATGTCTGGTCGTCGCTCATTACCATTACGCTTGGTGCGCTGGCTTTGGGGTATTTCGTGGGCGGATATTTTGCCGACAAATATCCGAAACCGAAAAGTTTTTATGGAGTTGTTTTTATTGCGGGATTCTTTACGGCGCTTTTGATAAAAATTAGCGAACCCGTTCTCACGTGGAGCGACCGTTTTGGTTTTCAATGGGGACCGCTCGCAGCCGCTCTAATTCTCTTTTCTCTCCCGCTCTTTTTCTTTGGGATGGTTACCCCTTTTGCAATCCGTCTGCGAGCTTCATTAGTGGAGCATACTGGTCATATTTCAGGAACAATTTTCGCCATCGCGACCGTCGGTTCGGTTGCGGGCGCGATTCTTACCGGATTTTATCTTATACCAAACTTCTTCTTTTCTACGGTTTTTATCGCTCTCGGCTTGATTGTAATGCTTGTTGCCTTATTAGGTCTATTGCTTGAACGAACGAAATGGAAAATACTTTCGCTTTGCGTTTTGCTGGGCATAATGGCATTTTTCGCTCCTTCTTACGAGTCGGCTAAAAATAGCGATATTACTGTTCTTTACCGGAGCCCAAGTTTTTACGGCGATATCGTGGTCGCGGAAAAAGACGCCTTTCGATGCTTGATAGTGGACACCCAGGCGCAAAATTGTACCGGAATTGACGGTCGTCAGGCTTTTGCGTACGGAGGAGCAATTGTTGATATTCTTTCCTCCGCGACCCATCGTGATTCCGCCTTAGCCATCGGGCTTGGCGGAGGCGTGATTACTCGTGATTTGCGGGAGCATTTCAACAAGGTGGATGCCGTGGAGATAGACGCTAAAATGGTTGAAGTCGCGGAAAGATTCTTTGGGTATGATACGGGCGGCGCCAATGCGCGCGTTTTTATCGCGGACGGCAGGCGGTTTTTGCGGGAAAATACCAAGCGATATGACGCCATTGTCCTTGACGCGTTTTCCGGCCCCTCGCTCGCCAGCCATCTTTACACAAAAGAAGCGTTTGAGGAAATACGAAACTCTTTGTCGGCTGATGGAATAGCGATTGTCAATACGGTAGGGTTTGCCGCCGGCTCGAAAGCGGAACTTCAGCGCGCGATGTTTAAGACGCTGAAGCAGATTTTCCCATTTGTCATCGCGGTTTCAACAGAAGAAGTAAAGAAAGATGAAGAAATTTTTGCCAACATTATTTTTATCGCCTCGGGAAAAGAAATAACATTGTCTATTCGCGCGGGACTTTTGGCGCGCTACGCCGATAGCGAGCTTGACCAAACCGCCTCGCTTACGGACGCCAGAAACCCAATAGATATTTTAAGCATCCCGATTTTTGAAGAATCAAGAAAGGTGTACCACAATATTTTCGGAAGTTTATGATTAAAACTTTATTCATTCAAAAAAGAATATTGCTGGTTGCGGGCGTGGTGGCACTTGGCGCTTTTGCGTTTCTATTCTCCGCCAACTCCGCACAGGCGGCTGCCCCTATCCCAACCGTTACTTTTCTTTCCGTGTTTGAGTCAAGCGATCCGGCGGCCGGGAGCGGAGGCACGGAAATCTGCGCAGGCGTAAGTTTGACGTCGCCAGACACATGCAGTGGCACGCTGGAACACACAAAAACGTATCGTTTTGAAATGACGATGTCAGAGGGCGGTGGAGCTGCTTTCAAACCGACTTCTCATGATTTTGAGAGCGCGGTCGGTGCAGACGATGTTTTGGGGACTGTTGTTGCGGGTGCGGAATTCAGCGGAGTAACGTGTGTCGGCAAAACAGGTACCCCGTCAATCGTGAGCAGCGTAACCGCGCGGGGAAGCGGATATACAGGAGGGAATGTATGCACTGTCGCTAAAAGCGGTACTGGAGTCGCCACCTGGCTTATAACAATTGACACCGATGCGGTTGACGGCCAGGCGACAGCGACATTTTCTGCAACGAACGGCACGAACTCAGATACGTCAACACTCACCACATTTAATGTCGCGCCGCCGTCAATTAACCCGCCTACCGTCACCACTACTGACCCTGCGACGAATATTACTGTCAGTTCGGCAACGCTCGGCGGCAATATCAGCGCGACCGGCGGGGAAAATGCCAATGAACGCGGCTTTGCCTGGGGTACGAACTCAACACTCTCCGGCGGAGACACCTCCACCACCACTAACTTCGGTTCTTTTGGCGCCGTCCCCTTCAATCAAGGTCTCTCAAATCTTCTTTCCAACAAAAAATATTACTTTCGCGCCTATGCCGCAAATACTGTAGGCACTTCTACCGGAAGTATCGTAAATTTTCTCACCTTGACCGATACCACGCCCTCGCGCAAAATGCGCCTTTTTGAGGGGTTCACCATCAAATTAATAAGCGGCAGAATAATTCTTCACCAGAGATAATGAAGCCCAATCCGGTAATCTCTTTACTTATTATCTTAGTCGTCGTCGGGGGCGGATATTTCTACTTTTCTAGAGACAATTCCAACTTTGGGTTGGACCAGTCTGGGTCAAGGTTCGCCAATCTGGGATTCTTGAAATCCGATACGCGGGAGCCGCCTACCGGCTCTCGCGAGTATCGTACCGAGCGATATAATTTCTCGCTTTTCTATCCGGAGGGGATGTCAGTCAATGAGTTCGATGATGGCGGTGGAGCGCGCACCATTACCTTTGAAGACGCGGAGGATGGTTTGGGCTTTCAGGTTTTTGTCGTGCCCTACGCCGAAGCGCAGGTATCTGAAGAGCGTTTTTTGAAAGATACCCCCTCGGGGGAGAGAGTTGAGCTTGAGGAAATTATGGTGGACGGCGCTACCGGCGCAGCTTTCTATAGTCGACACCTGCTTCTGGGCGAGACGCGGGAAATGTGGTTCATTCACAACGGTTTTCTTTTTGAGGTCACGGCCCCGCGATTGCTCGATATGTGGCTCGCGAACATCGTACAAACATGGGAATTTCTTTGAAATACGCGAGGCACTTGCGAGGCTAAGCCTCGCAAGTTAAAATCAAGTTAGGATAATGAGAAAAGTTAATTTTGCCGAAGGAGAATATTACCATCTTTATAATCGCGGGGTTGATAAGCGAACAATTTTTTCTTCCAGCGTAGAATATAATCGCTTTCTTGGATATCTGTATTTGCTCAATACACAAGACAGTATTAGGTCGGAAGCTGTTTTTTCTGGACGCAAACACAATAAAAAATCAATATTTTCAATAAAAATAGAAAAACCACTTGTTGCTATTGGAGCCTATTGCCTAATGCCTAACCATTTTCATATTCTTGTTACCCCACTTGTTGATGGGGGAGTTTCTAAATTTATGCAACGTCTGCAAACTGCCTATACGATGTATTTTAATAAAAAACATAAACGCTCCGGTAGTTTATTCGGAGGTACATATAAAGCACAGCACGTTGATAAGGATGAATATTTAAAATATCTTTTTTCATATATTCATCTTAATCCGGCTAAATTGTTTGATTCAAGGTGGAAAGAAGAGGGTGCTAAAAATCTTAAAAAACTTAAGCGACAGGTGATGGAATATCCTTACTCAAGCATTTATGATTATATTTCTTCTAATTTTACAATAATAAATCCACGGTATTTTCCAAATTATTTTGAAAAGTCCGCTGATTTTGAATCGCAAATTTTGTTTTGGCTTTCGTTTAAAGATAAAAAGAAATAAAACTTGCGAGGCTTAGCCTCGCAAGTTTTATTTTAACCGAAAAACCTTGGTTTCAAGGGTAAGTGCTTGTATAATTTAACTATATGTCCAAACAAAGTACTATTTTCCTGTTATTTATCCTTTCTTTGCTTGTGGCTCCATTTTTTGTATTGGCTCAGCAGTTTAATTCGGCAAGTTATCAAGTCATTAATCCAGTTATGGAATCGGGGAATTATGCGAGTTCAGATTCAGATAATTTCATATTAAAGAGCGTTATTTCTCAAATCTCCATCGGCACATCTACGGCAACAAGTTTTAAAGTTAATGCCGGATTTTTGTATTTTCCGTTTGTGACTACGCCGGTTGTGACTGCAACCGGCGGACAAAACACTCAAGTGCCCCTTAGCTGGACGGCCTCAAGCGGATTTTTAGGCTGGAATGTCGGTGGATACACCGTAGGCCAATCAACTGCTTCCGGCGGGCCGTATAGCCTTGCAAGTGTCGGGAATGTGACGAGTTCCACCAGAACCGGACTTTCCAACGGCACAACTTACTACTTTGTAATTATTACCGAAGATGTCTTTGGAAATCACATTGCCACTTCAAGTGAAGTGAGTGCCGCTCCCGTAGCTTCGGCCTCTCCTCCGCCGAGCGGCGGCGGTGGCGGTGGCGGAGGGTACTCTCAGGTAGCCGTCAATTTTTCTGGTCGGGCTTATCCATTAAGCAGGGTAACGCTTTTAAAAGACGGACAAATCGCGGCGAGGACGGTAGCGGGGCCTGATGCAAAGTTTCAAATTAGCCTTACCGACATCTCAGGCGGTGATTACCTTTTTTCCGTATATGGCGAGGATAGAAACAGTATCCGCTCTACTCCTTCTACATTCCCTGTTGTATTGACGTCCGGAGCAAACACGAATATCAGCGGTATTTTTCTGGCGCCAACCATTAGTGTTGATAAAAGTGAAGTAAAGCGCGGCGACAATATAGCTATTTTCGGCCAGAGCGCGGCGGAAAGCCAAATCTCCATTATTGTTAATTCGGAGGAAGAGCACTTCGGTAGAGCGCAATCGGACAAAAACGGCGTATATTTATACAATCTCGACACGCTGTTACTTGAATACGGAGAACACAGCGTCAAATCGAAAGCCACTGTGTCCAATGAAATCAGTACATTCGGCAAATCGGTTGCGTTTAAGATCGGCACCAAGAGTATTTTGGCTCCTGAGCCGTTAAAATGCCCGGCGGCGGGTGAAGTAAACGGGGATTGCCGCGTCAATTTGATAGATTTTTCCATAGTCGCGTTTTGGTACAAACGTTTGTCGCCGCCCAGGTCCGTTGATTTTAACGGCGACGGCAGAGTGGACTTGGTTGATTTTAGTATTATGGCTTACTACTGGACCGGATAGATATATGAATATAAATTTTAAAAAACGCTACCGTGAATTTTTAACTGTTCTGTTTTTATTGGCGTTACCATTGCATCTTTTTGCCGTTGAATTTTTATTAATTTCTCCCAATGCGGAAATGGAGGCTGGCTCAATAATAACGCTTTCCGTCTTGCTTGATACCGAAGGAGAAAGCATTAACGCAATTGAAGGAAAATTATTAATTTCCGATGCACTCGAGGTGCTTGATATCAATGACGGGAATTCCATCGTTAATTTTTGGGTAGAACGTCCAAAAATCGGAGTTGGTAGCGTTTCTTTCAGTGGCACTATTCCCGGCGGATACAACGGAGTAAACGGTTTCCTTTTTTCCGTGACGCTTACCGGTGTGAAAAATGGGGGGGCGGATATAACCCTGAGCGGTATAAGCGCTTTTATAAATGATGGATTGGGAACCAAGTCGGAAGCGACAGGGAGTCCTTACAATATTTTTATACAGGAAGGAACTACTTCCATTCCCGAGATTACGCCTCCTACGGATACCGCTTTGCCGGAATCTTTTGTCCCCCTTCTCTCGAAAGACCAAAATTTTTTTGACGGGAAATATTTCATTGTTTTCTCAACGCAAGACAAAATTTCCGGCATTGACCATTATGAAGTAGCCGAGGAAGCCGGCTTCATGTCGTTTACCTACAAAAGTCTGCCATGGGTTCCGGCTGAGAGCCCGTATGTGCTCAAGGACCAGGAGCAAAAAAGCAATATTTATATAAAAGCCGTTGACCGCCAGGGTAACTACAGGATTGTTTCGATTCCGCCGGCTAATCAAGCCTTTTTTTATGATTATAATTGGGTTTTTATTACAATATTACTGTGTGTTGTTATACTATATATAAAGCTCCGAACCCATGAATTCTAATTTATATCATCATAATAAAGAATATTATGGCGCGGGAAACATTTTTATTTCAATTTCCCTGGCTGTTTGTTTTTTTCTCCTGCCTTTATCCGCTATCGCGGCTACTCTTTTCCTCACCCCGAAAGCCGGCACATATTACAAAGGAGAGAATTTTAACGTTAGCGTCTTGGTCAGTTCCGATACTTCGGTCAATGCCTTTTCCGGTGTTATAACATTTCCAACCGATACGCTTGAGGTGACAGGCGTAAGCAAATCAAACTCCATTGTCGATCTTTGGACGCAAAATCCGTCTTTTTCCAACGGGGGTAGTATCGGGAATGTCAGTTTTGAGGGAGTGGTGCTGAATCCGGGCTTCGTCGGGCCAAACGGTAAAATTCTTACTCTTACTTTTCGGGTAAAAAAAGAAGGCTCGACAAACCTTAATTTTTCCGAATACGCAGTTTTAGAGAATAACGGCTTGGGGACAAAAGCTGTAACTAACGCCCAAGGAGCCAGTTTCACCCTTTCACCGCCAAGAGCCGGTACATCTTCAAAGGCATCGGAAAGCGGAACATTGCCAACCGTTCGAGAGATCGTCCTTGTTAAAGAAATTGAGGTTAACAGGGGGATAATTAACGCCTGGAATTTTTTGCCAGATTGGGTAAAAATTAGTGTTCTAGCGCTCGTTGGCCTGACAGCGGTATTGCTATCTTTGCTTATTATTAGCTTTGGTGTAATAACTTTGATCTGGCTGTGGGGCCATCTCCGTGAGCGAGAGAATGAAATGACACGATGGTTAATAATATCGAAAACATTCGTTAAAAATTTTTTCAGGGCGATTCCAGTTTTGCTTGGGTTGGCCGGGAAAGAGGTACGAGGGGACGTAGGATACGGCTTTCGCCAGTTACGGGAGAATGTTATAGAAGCCAAGGATCATATACCGCTTTCAAAAGTTTTGGACAATTTCTGGGCCTCTATTAAGAGAATCATTAAGCGCTTCTTTACTAAAAACGAGAAAACGACTAAGAAAACTACTGATGAGGAAACTGAGAAATGACATTAGAACCTCTTTGGAGGAAAACGAAAATATGACGTATATACTTGATTTGCAGGAATGCGTAAAAATATTTGATACGCGGGTTGTCTAGATGAGATATATGGAAGAAGGTAGAACCTATTCGTTTTATAAATAAAAAAGTGTCCCAATTAGAAGACTGGGACACTAGGGTTAGAGAGCTTTCGCACCGATGTCGCGCCGGTACTGCATGCCCTCAAACTGAATCTGTTGTGTCGCCTCATATGCGCGGTCAAGCGCTTCGCGGAGCGTTGTGCCGATTGCTGTTACGCCAAGGACTCGACCTCCGGAGGTTTTAAGCTCACCATCAAAACTTGTTCCCGCATGGAAAACTACAACGTCTGGCACATGCTCTGCGTCAGCCACGCCACGAATTGGAACACCCTTCTTGTACTCGTCGGGATAGCCGCCGGAGGCGATGACGACACATGTTGCAAAACCAGAGTGCCACTCAATCGCGAGTTTGGCGAGTGTGCCATCAACACACGCATCTAGTATGTCGAACAAATCGGTTTTGAGAAGACGCATGTAGCTCTGCGTTTCGGGGTCGCCGAATCGCGCATTAAACTCCAACACTCTTGGTCCGTTCGTCGTCATCTTGAGTCCGGGGTAGAGTAAGCCGCTAAATTGTCGTCCGCGTTTCGCAAGAGCATCAAGAGTTGGACGAACGACTTGCTCTCCAAGAGTCTGTAATGTGTCTGCGCTAACCCACAACACTGGAGCGATTGTTCCCATGCCCCCGGTATTCTTGCCTTCGTCACCGTCATGTATCGGTTTGTGGTCTTGTGCAGGCGGTAACAGGGTAAAAGTTTTGCCGTCGCAGAACGCATGGATGGAAATTTCTTGACCATTAAGAAATTCCTCAACGACTACTTCGTTGCCTGCGTCCTTATGAATATGGTCAAGCATGATTTCCGCGAGCGCGGCTTCCGCTTGAGTGAGTGTCTTGCAAACATACACACCCTTTCCAAGTGCAAGTCCACTTGCTTTGACGACGATGGGTGCACCCTGTTCGCGAATGTACACAAGTGCCTTATCGTATTCGCTAAAAATCTTGAATATTGCTGTTGGTATTCCAGCTTCACTCATCAGATTTTTAGCGAACGCTTTGGAAGATTCAATTTCCGTGGCGGCACGCGTCGGGCCGAAAATCCGCAGTCCTCGCGCTTGAAAAGCATCTACGATGCCAAGAGAAAGCGGGTCATCGGGTCCAACAACTGTCAGACCGATTTCATTTTTCTCGGCAAATTGTACAAGTCCGTCAATGTCGTTAGCTTCAATCGGAATATTTTCTGCGACTTGACGCGTGCCGCCGTTTCCGGGCGCAACATAAAGTTTTCCGATACGCGGTGATTGTTCAAGTTTCCACGCTAACGCATGTTCTCTTCCGCCACTCCCAATGATTAAGACATTTATAGTTTCTCTCTTTTCCATAAATTGATTCCATTTAAATTATAACAAAAACACCCCGTTTCCGAGGCATTTTTATTCTTCCATATCGTTCTATGTCTGTGGAGATGGGCGGAATCGAGTCACGAATAATTTTTTGTTAAAAATTTTTGCGACCCCGTCTCGTCCCGCCAATCGGGACTCCGACCGTTCGATCCGCGAATAGTTCCCCGATATGAAAAAAGCCCGGCAAAAGCCGGACTTATTTTCATATTGTGGAGATGGGCGGAATCGAACCGCCGTGCAGGTGAGATACTAACGAATGTCTACAATGTATAGTTTGTTTTTTCCGCGAAGGCGGATTTAAATGTTTGGGGTATAAATAAACAAAATCCCCAAACATCGGTTTCTCTATTTTTCAGATTCGCCCGAGAACGAAGCGAATCCAAAGCCTGAAAAGATGACACCCGCGACAACGCATCAGGCGTAAGAAGTGCGGATGCGGCTTAGGCTAAAGCGAAAGCCGGAGCGTACGGAGAACGAATCCCCATAGCTTTTGAAAGTGCATTTGCATGTACTTTGTTCGAAAGTTTAGCGAGCACTCGAAGCTCGACATTGCAACTCGGAAGTAATCGGCATCTGTCTAGGCCGGTCATCCCCAATTGAAGATACAAGTAACAATTTACAAATTACAAGTAACCAAAAAAGAAATAAAATTTCTCTTCCCGTTAAATATTAAAAGTTAATTGTTAACCGTTTCTATTTACTAGTTTTCAAAGATCTCCCCATTTCTCTTTCATCGTCGCGTTTTTTCAACATTTCTCTTTTATCGTGTTTCTTTTTGCCGCGCGCAACAGCAAGCAACACTTTTATTTTGGAGTTTTTATTATACATTGAAAGAGGAACTATTGTCAAACCACGCTTTGATTCTTGTCCGCCGAGCTCGGCAATCTCTTTTTTGGTTAAAAGAATTTTTCTTGTGCGCATTGGGTCGTAATTTTTAGGTGTATTTGCTGGCTGGTACGGAGGAATGTGTGCTCCGACCAAGTACGCTTCTCCTCCGCGGACAATCACATGTGCGCCGTCAAGTGAACCCTGATGATTTCGTATTGACTTAACTTCGTAGCCAAAAAGCTCAATACCCCCCTCGTATTTTTCTAATAGTTCATATTTGAAACCTGCTTTTTTATTCTCTAAGAGTGACATATCAGTTATCCTAACATACTTCCTTTTTTTTCTTTTTCGTGTTAAAACTATAGTCTGAAACGATAAAAATATTTCTATGCAATTTCTAAAACCTAACAAAAATAAGGGGGAAAAGGATGGCTCTAAAACTCCCAAATTAGGCAAACGCCAGCTTATTTCCAATATCCTGACCGCCATCATTATTTTTATGCTTATCACCAGTCTTTACTCGGTGATTATGGAAAATAGAAAATCTGATGACAAAATAATCACCCTTTCCGAGGTAGCGCAGAAAGTTATTAACGGCGATGTTAAAAAACTGACAGTTGAAGGAGAAAACCTCACGGTTCTTTTTAATGACGACACTACACAAAAGTCCAAGAAAGAGCGCGAAGCTTCAATCTCTGACACTCTAAAAAATTACGGGGTAACTTCTGAACAATTGTCTAAGGCGGAAATTGAAATAAAATCCGATACAGGTTTTTCTTTTTGGCTCATCAATGTTTTGCCGTTTCTCATTCCAATTATTTTTATCTTGCTTTTCTTTTGGTTTTTGTCGCGCCAAGTCAAAGGAGCGGGGATGCAGGCATTTTCATTCGGACAATCTAAAGCCCGCGTAATTGACCCGGAAGATGCCAGTCAAAGAGTTACCTTCAAAGATATTGCCGGAGTGAAGGAAGCCAAAGAAGAATTGAAAGAAATCGTTGATTTTTTGAAAAATCCCAAAAAGTTTTTGGATATTGGCGCACGAATTCCCAAAGGGGTTCTTTTAATGGGCGCTCCGGGAACGGGTAAAACTTTGCTTGCCCGAGCCGTGGCTGGGGAAGCTGGTGTACCGTTTTTTCATCTTTCCGGCTCCGAGTTTGTGGAAATGTTTGTTGGCGTCGGCGCCTCGCGTGTGCGCGACCTTTTTATGATGGCTAAAAAAGCAGCTCCGGCTATTATTTTCGTAGATGAAATTGACGCCGTTGGACGGGTGCGTGGAACGGGAATTGGCGGGGGGAACGACGAGCGTGAACAAACGTTAAACCAGATTCTTGTGGAGATGGACGGATTTGAGCCGACCGAAAAAGTCATCGTTATGGCGGCGACCAACAGGCCAGACGTTTTGGATCCGGCCCTTCTTCGTCCGGGCCGTTTTGACAGACGGGTGATTCTTGATTTACCGGACCGCGACGACCGCGAACAGATTTTAAAAATTCATGCTATCAAAAAACCACTTGGTGAAGATGTAAATTTACGTGTAGTTGCCGAGCGAACTCCTGGATTTTCCGGCGCTGACCTTTATTCCCTTATGAACGAAGGAGCGATTTTAGCTGCGCGCGAAGATAGAAAAAAAGTGGCGCAATTTGACCTCATTCGCTCTATTGAAAAAGTAATGATGGGGCCGGAGCGCAAAAGCCATCTTCTTTCTAAAAAAGAAAAAGAAATTACCGCTTATCACGAAGGCGGACATGCCATTGTTTCATCCGTTCTTCCGTACGCCGACCCAGTACACAAAATTTCCATAGTTTCCCGCGGGCATGCTGGCGGGTACACGCTTAAGCTTCCACTTGAAGAAAAGCGTCTTCAATCGCGCAAAGAATTTTTGGATGATATTGCCGTAGCGCTAGGTGGTTATGTTGCTGAAGAAATGATTTTCGGAGATATTACCACCGGGCCATCAAACGATTTACAAGTCTCAACCGCCCTTGCTCGAGATATGGTAACGAAATACGGAATGTCTACGCTCGGGCCTATGGCGCTTGAAGGAATGGGCGGGCGGACAATGTTTGGCAAAGGGGTAGAGGGTGTGGAATATTCTGAAGAAGTTTCGTCAAAAATAGATGCTGAAGTGGCTAAAATAATGAACGAAGCGTTTGCTAAAGCCAGAAAGGTTTTGAAAGACCACAGGAGAGCCCTTGATGCAGTGGCAACTCGCCTTATTGAAAAAGAAACTATTGAACAGGAAGATTACGAAAAGATTATTATTTCTAAGGGCATAATGCCGAAAAAGCGAGAGGAAATGAATTTGGCAAAGTAGAGTCTTTCTATTAGTATTTAAATATTCCGCCTGTAGCTCAGTCTTGCCCGCCCAAGTTTTGTATAGCAAAATTTTGGCGGGTGAAGTTAGAGCACGGAGCCTTCCATTGCAAATGAGGGTAGAGTGAGAACTTGTTCTCATTTTATCCGAATAATGCAATGATATGGATGATTGAAATTTTTTGCGTCCACCCTTAGCTCAGTTGGTTAGAGCACAGAGCTTATACCTCTGCGGTCCTTGGTTCGAATCCAAGAGGGTGGACAGAAAAAATTTCTTTCATCTACCTCCGCGGTCCTTGGTTCTACTCCAAGAGGACGCACTTGCTTCGCAAGTGCGAACCAAAGGCCGACGAGCCGACAAAAATTTTAACAAAATAATTGAAAAACCCTTTATTAAAAAAAGAAGAATCTAAATTATTTAATTAATTATTATTCCAAATGAATTATTGTTTTTTTGTCACTAAGTGCATTTTGAAGTGGGGGGAACATTTTAAGTTCGGGATCTTTTTTTAGCAACTCTGTAGCTTCAGTTCGCGCCGCTTCCACCATTTTTAGATTTCTTATTGCTTCCATTCCTAAATCAGAGAGCCCCCATTGTTTACCGCCCCCGAGTTCGCCAGTTCCGCGTAGCGTTAAATCAATTTCTGCAAGCTCAAATCCATTTTTGGCTTTTTTAATGGCGCGTAATCTTTCAATAGATTTTGTACTTTTGGTTTCAGAAAATAAATAACAATATGCCTGGTGTGTACTACGAAGCACGCGTCCGCGGAGTTGATGAAGCTGGGCTAGGCCAAATCGCTCCGCTCCTTCAATCACCATAACCGTGGCATTCGGCACATTTACTCCAACCTCTACCATTGATGTTGCTACTAAAATATCAATTTTGTGCTCCGTGAACTGTTTCATCGTTTCTTCTTTGTCAGCGTCTTTCATTTTGCTGTGAAGTATGGCAACCGTATACTCTTTAAAAATTTTTTCCCCAAGTCTCTTCGCTTCTTCTTTTACGGACTTGGCCAAAAGAGCCAGTTCTTTATTTGGGTCAGGCTCGTTTATCCGCGGACAGATTACATACGCCTGTCGTCCATTCTTTAATTCTTTCCGCACCTCTTCATAAGTATCATCGCGTTTATTTGGAGGGACAATTTCTGTAATTATTTCTTTTCTGCCTTTTGGCATTTCATCAAGAAGCGTTAAATCAAGACTTCCATATATCGTTAAAGCAAGCGTGCGAGGAATCGGTGTTGCCGTCATGGACAATAAATGGGGAACTGGCTTGTCGCCACTATCTTTTTGCGCCAGTAACCCCCGCTGTGATGTGCCAAATCTATGTTGTTCGTCAATAATAGCTAATCCTAGATGCTTAAAAGAAACAGATTTTTGTATTAGGGCGTGTGTGCCAATTAAAATTGGAATTTCTCCATTGGCCACCCACCTTAAAAGCTGTGTTCGTGAAATATCTGTTGCTCCGCCACTTACCTTTGAAGGAAATTTTTTACACCCCGATCCGGTTATTAGTCCTATTTGAATGGGGAGGTGCGAGAAATAGTTTATAAATGATTCAAAGTGTTGTTTTGCCAAGATTTCCGTTGGGGCCATATAGGCGACCTGAAGATTGCCGAAATTTTGCCCCTTAGGGCGGGTAGTTACCAGCGAATACGAAGCCGCGGCAGCAACTAAAGTTTTTCCGGAACCAACGTCGCCCTCCAAAAGCCGCATCATTGGTTTTCCGGAAGAAAAATCTTTAAAAATTACTTCTAGCGCGCGAAACTGCGCGTCAGTTGGCCTAAAAGGGAAGCGTTTTAAAAATTTATCAACACCATCTTTGTTTTCTTCCACAACGAAAGTATTTTTTAATTCATATTTTAGCCTCTTTTTCTGTTCCGTAAGCTGTATTAAGAATACTTTTTCGAAAGCAAATCTTTTTCGTGCCGAAATACTTTCTTTTTCTTCGCGCGGAGCGTGTATCCAAATAAGCGCAGTTTTTATCGTGGGTAAATTATATTTCTTAAGTATTTCTTCGGGGACCAAGTCTTCTATTTCATCAAGTATGCCACTCCCCAATATTTTTTTTATTGCGTGATAGAACCATCGCGAAGTAACCCCACGACTTTCAGGATATATCGGCAAAAGCGTAGATTCAGGAGGGCCATTTTCCTTTTTAAAAAGTGTGTTGTGGGCGTCGACCGGGAGAACGCCCGCGTGCTCTATTTCAGGATTAGCCAAATAAATTCCTTTTTTACCGCCCGTTACTTTACCGGAAATTTTTACTTCGTTTCCAACCGAGAACATTTTTGCTAGATAGGGCTGATTGAACCACATTATTTTAACGGGGCCACTTACGTCTTCCACCACCGCTTCCCCCATAGGAATTCTTCCGCGAAACGATTTTCTCGTTTTTATACTTTTTATTTTTCCGAATATAATCGCCCGGTCGCCACCCTCAAGTGTGTTTATAAGTTTTATTTCGCTTAAGTTGGCATAGCGTGCGGGGAAATAGAGAAGTAAGCCCTGGAGCGTAGCAATTCCAAGTTTTTTCAAGGCTTTTTTTTGAGAGGGATTTAGCCTGAATTCTCTCTCAACTGCATCCGTTAATTTCATGCATAAATGGTATCACGGACCCATTAATTGTTAGTTGTGTTAAGTTTTGTGTCTCTTCATCCCTAGCGTATACTATATATATTAAATACTAATAATTTTTTGTCTTTATGAAAAATTTTTTAATTGCGGTAGCAGTAATTTTTCTTATTGCTGGGGGCGCTTACACCTATTTAAGTTATAAAAACAAAGATGTCTCATCAATAGCTACAACTTCTCCTGCCACCTCTGGTAAATATGTTGGCAAGAAAATATTATATGTTGATTCCTACTACGACGACTACGACTGGAGCCAGGGCCTTACCAGTGGCATCAAATCGGTGCTTGACGGCACCGGGGTGGAACTGAAAATTGTCCGCATGGACACCAAGCGCAATCCGGCCGAGGAATTCAAAAAGAAAGCTGGCGAGGACGCCCACCTAGCTATTGAGGTTTTTAAACCTGATGTGCTTATGGTTTCCGATGATAATGCTTTCAAATATATCATTGTGCCGTTTTACAAAGATGTGGCTTTACCGGTAGTTTTTTCTGGCCTTAATTGGGATGCATCTCTCTATGGCGCACCCTATGCCAATACCACGGGGATGATAGAGATTAGTCTTACAAACCAGATTATCGATCATTTGAAAACTTACGCGCGCGGTAATCGTATCGGATATCTTTCCGCCGATACGGAAACGGAACGCAAGAATTTGGAATACTACGGCAAGCTCCTAAACATCAATTTTGATAAAAGCTATTTCGTCAAAAACATGGCCGAATGGGAAAGCGCTTTTCTAAAGCTCCAAAATGAGACAGATCTCGTTATCTTTGAAAATAATGCCGGCATCTTGGATTGGAACTCCACCACATCAGCCATCTATGCACTGGCTAACACTAAAGTGCCTATGGGAACCACTAATCCATGGATAATGGATTATTCTCTTTTGGGTATCACCAAAATTCCCGAAGAGCAGGGACAGTGGCAGGCGGAAGCTGCTCTCAAAATTTTAGATGGTACCAAACCGTCGGAAATTCCACTCGTTCGTAATAAGCGCGGTAACTTGATGGTCAATTTAAAAATTGCCAAAGAATTGGGTGTAATTTTTAATTCTTCCATATTGAAAAACGCTCAGGTTATCCAATAATAAATTAATAAGTATTCAGAAAACATCTAAATCGTATACGAAATCGCAATGGCGAAATATTTTTTAAATCTCTCTATCTATCGGAAAATTCTCTTGGGCTTTTCGGTAATAGGGGGATTTTCGGCGGTTCTTGTCATAATCGGAATTTTCCAGCTCTATAGTATTGAAAAGATTACCATATCTCTCAAACCACATGTAGATGCCAGCGAATATCTCCAAGAAGCAATGCTTTCCCTTGAGCTACTTGATTCCGATATAGAACGCTATACAACAGTCGGTGGTGTAGAGAATAAAGATAATATAGAGAACGACATCTCTCGTATTGGAAAATTTTCCTTGCAGATAGAAGCTGGCGAGAACGTCGCACGCGGGAAGGAGCTCTCGAACATCCGACAAACAATTTTTACCCTCAGGGATGATATTGGGGACTTAATAAATTTTGAGGAGGTTGGCGAAATGAATGGGCGTAACGAACGGATAGTCCGTGTTTACGTATCTCTGGGAGAACTAAGGTCTCAGTATTCATCGCTTCGCAAAGACATAGAAAACGAGTTTAAGCAAAGCTTAGACGCGCAGTCGAGAGGTGTCGCGAGCGCAATCAATCAGTTCGTTATCATCGAGCTTTTGATTGTTATTCTGGGTATTGTTATCGCTATTGCTCTCTCTCGCACACTGACTGCGCCGATCACTAAACTTGCCCTAGTTGCCGCGGAGTTCGGCAAAGGTAAATTAGACGCGCGAGTTGATATTCACACTAAAGATGAAATAGAAACGCTAGCCAATACTTTCAACAGCATGGCCGAACACCTTGCCCGCTACACGACTAATCTTGAGGGGGAAGTGGAAAAACGCACCGAAGAACTAAAACAGAAAGTAAAAGAGATTAATAGTAGCAACCAGCTTCTCACCAAGCGCGAGGAAGAATTAACGCTTGTTAATGAGCGTTTGCGCGAACTGGACAAAGCCAAATCAGAATTCATCAGCGTGGCTGCCCACCAGCTCCGCACCCCGCTCTCCGCCATTAAATGGATATTATCTCTTCTTATTGATGAAGATGCAAAAAATCTTACTCCCGAACAGCGCAGTCTTATTATGAAAGGCTATGAAAGCAATGAACGTATAATAAATCTTATAAACGAAATGCTTGTAGTAACCAGAATTGAATCCGGGAAGATACAATATAATTTTATTTCAATGCATATTGAAGATTTAATAGATAGTGTTTTGATAGATTTTGCCGGCCAAGCCCATGTTCGCAGGATAAAACTTGTTTTTGAAAAACCATCCAGCCCGTTACCTTATGTGAAAGCTGACCCAGAAAAAATGCGGAGTGTGATACAAAATTTAATTGAAAACGCCATACACTACACTAAAGACGGCGGTAAAATTACAATTTCCGTCTTGGTTGAAAATAATTTTGTTAGAGTGCTTGTAAAAGACGATGGTATTGGTATTCCGGTACACCAGCATTCAAGTATCTTTATTAAATTTTTTCGCGCAGATAACGCTGTGAAATACCAAACCGACGGTTCTGGGTTGGGGCTCTTCGTGGCTAAGAGTATAATTGAAAAGCAAGGCGGACAAATTGGCTTTGAAAGCGCTCTGGATAAGGGGTCAACATTTTATTTCACTATTCCGCTATCTGAGAATATTCCAATTTCACCGGTGTAGACTTACATTGTGTTTTCTAATATAATTTTAACTACATGAATCCCGTTAGAGGCCGCGGTCACAGCTTAAGAAAAAAGGTAAAAATAATATGAATCACAATAGTATCATTACTAACAAAATTAATTATGCAAGACGCGGGCTGACCGCGGCTTGCCTCTAACGGGATGAACCGCGACAAAAAAATACTTATAATTGAAGACGAACAAATTTTGGGGGATATTCTTTTAAACAAGTTTTATGCCGAAGGGTATAAAGCGTTTTGGGAGCTTGACGGCGAGGCCGGTCTTAAAAAAATTCGTGAAATAAAACCCGATTTGGTGCTTCTTGATTTGGTGATGCCCAAAAAAGACGGCTATGAAGTCCTCGGGGAAATGAGTAAAGATGAAGAACTTAAAAAGATTCCCGTAATCATTATTTCTAATTCTGGTCAGCCAGTCGAGCTCAAGCGTATTATAGAGCTTGGAGCCAAAGACTATATAGTTAAAGCGCAATTTAGTCCTGATGAAGTGTTTGAGAAAGTGCGCAAATATCTTAATGTTGGGGATCCAGCTCACGGCCCGTCGGGGCAAAATAAACCTTTGGGGGCGAAAATTATGGTAGTTGAAGACGACCCATTTTTGGCTTCGCTTACTTCGGGGCGGCTGGAAAAGGAGGGATATAAAGTTTTCATAGCGACTGACGGGGCATCGGCACTTAAGATGCTTGAGGAAGATATTCCAGACGCCATTCTTTTGGACATTATAATGCCCGGAATGAACGGCTTTGAAGTTCTCAAGATTATAAAATCCGACCAACGGTATAAAAATGTAGCCATAATAATTTTTTCCAATCTTGGCCAAGAAAATGAAATTGAAGAAGGCAAGAAACTTGGGGCGGATGACTTCCTAGTTAAGGCAAAATTTACCCTTAAAGAAGTAGTTGATAAGATTAACGCACTTTTAAAGAAAAAGGGGAAGATATAAGATTAGTGCTGGCTTGCTTTTTTTTACATATATGGTATAATTGAAGAACGACAAATAAACAAATTAATTTATAATAAAAACATGGAAAGTAATTTGTTCGAAAGTAGCGGAAGCAAGCCAATTCCACAGCCGATATTAGAGGGCATATCCGAAGACGGACAAGAATCAGTTGACCCTAAGGTCAAGGAACTTGCCAAAAGAATTGAAAATAGAAGTAAAGGCCTAGATGAGATAGAAGAACTTGTAAAAGACGACGAAGGGCCGATTGCCATAGGTAAGCCGGTTAGTATATTTAGAGTGTTCAGCAAAACAAAAATGACCATAGATCCTGGCTGGACTGTTCAAAAATATGAGTTAAATGAAAACGATCAAGCTGTTGCGATATTATCCAAGGTGACGGGAGGTAAGCAAGAAATGAGAGAGGTTGAAGTGGGGGAATTAAAGGAAATAAACACAAGCACGAATATTCCCGGTAAAATGAATTAAACAGAACAAAAAACCCCGCCAATTGGCGGGGTTTTTTGATAGCTATTTTTTTGAAATTTGTTGCCAGAGCCAGATGCAGGCGAGAACTAGAACGGCGATAATTAAAACCCAAGTGATAAGACCGAAGAATCCCGCGCCACCCATCATGCCCCAACTATTATATCCATATCCCATCATACTTTTTATTTATTAAAGTAATTGCTAATCACCGCGTAAAGCCATACGGCAATCACGGCTACTACATTCCAAATAATGAACCCTGTAATGAAGGTAGTCAAGGTCATTACGTTTGTACCGATGTCGAGTTCCGTGTGAAGCGCGTATTTCATAAACCAGGGCCGTATTCCGGGCAATAGTGCTACTCCTCCAAAACAAATCACATAAACGACGCTTATCCACGCGCTTCCTATCCTGAGTGCCTTTGTTGTATTAATCATAAAAATTTAGTTAGCTTATAATCCTCGCTTATTATACCCCCCTAGGGTATACTGGGTCAAATGAAAAAATTAATCAAGAAATCGGCCCTGAGGCGCCTCAGTATCGCCCGGGGTCAGCTAGGCGGCCTCATTTCCATGGTCGAGGCGGAGAAATACTGCGTCGATGTTATCACCCAATCAAGCGCTATCAAAGAAGCGCTTTCCGGCGTTGAGCGTATGATTCTTGAAAATCACTTGGAGACTCACGCATTACATCAAATGAAAACAGGCGGGGAGAAAAAAGCAACTGCTGAGATTCTCAAAATTTATAAATTAGCGCAGCGTAAAAAGTAAAATGGACTGTTGCGAACACAATCAAAATACAAAACACGGCCATCACGCGGATAAAACAGAAAATGTCTTTTACACCTGCCCGATGCACCCCGAGGTGGTGAAAAATGAACCGGGCAAATGCCCTGGTTGCGGGATGGATTTGATTCCCAAGAAGAAACAGGATAAATCCGCCGATTTCCACGCCGGTCATGATATGCAAAAGATAAGCTACCACAAGGGCACTTCTTTTTTTCTAACTCGCTTCGCTCGTAAAAAAACAATGTCGCACGCGGACCACGAGAGCGCCATGACCAATCCGCAAATCGCCAAAGCGATGGAAGCGGACATGCGTCGCCGGTTTTGGATATCGTTTATTCTTTCCGTACCGATATTTTTGTATTCTCCCGTCGGGATTAATTTTTTCGGATTAAATCTTCCCGCGCCGATTCCCGTCAACTGGATACTTTTTATTCTGACGACCCCTATTGTTTTCTGGACCGGCTCCATATTCATCACCGGCACATACTATTCGCTGAAAGCGCGCAAACTCAATATGGCGGTGCTCATCGCGACGGGAGTTTTGGCCGCCTATCTCTTCAGCGTTCTTCTCACTTTTATAAAGCCGGGGAGCGAAACTTTTTATGAAGCCGCCGCCCTCCTTGTTACCTTTGTTCTTTTTGGCCATTGGATGGAGATGAAATCACGCAAAGGGACATCTGATTCATTGCATGCTCTTTTTGATTTGGTGCCGCCGAAGGCAACCGTCATCCGCAACGGGGAAGAAAGCATTATTTCAAGTTCCGAAATCGTGCACGGAGATATCGTATTTTTGCGTCCCGGTGACAAAGTACCAGTGGACGGTAATGTCACCGACGGCGAAAGTTCGGTTGATGAATCGATGGTTACTGGCGAATCAATTCCCGTTCCTAAAAAATCAGGGGATAAGATTGTGGGCGGTTCAGTTAACCTTTCTGGTGCCGTAAAATTCAAAGCCATGCAAGTCGGTTCCGAAACGGTACTCGCGCATATTATAAAAATGGTCGAAACCGCCCAGAATTCTAAAGCTCCTGGCCAGCGGATTGCCGACAAAGCGGCGGCCGTTTTGGTGGTGGTGGCTATCGGCTCGGGGACCGCCGCCTTCTTCGGCTGGTATTTTGTCGCCGGGGCGGGGCTTTTGACCGCCCTCACTTTTGCGATATCGGCGGTAGTAATCGCCTGCCCCGACGCATTGGGGCTTGCTACGCCAACGGCTGTAGCGGTTGGCACAGGACTTGGCGCTAAAAATAATATTCTCATCAAGGACGCCGCCACGCTTGAGAATACTTCAAGGCTTACAGCTATCGTGCTTGATAAGACGGGCACGCTCACCGAAGGGAAACCGAAAGTGACCGAAATAATTTCCCATTCTTCGATAAGCGATAATGAAGTGCTTAAAGTTGCCGCCGCAGTGGGGCGAAACTCGAATCATCCGATAAGCGCGGCTCTCATTGAGGAAGCGAGGAAACGAAACATTTCGATTGAAATGAGGGTCGAAAAATTTGAAGCAATTGGAGGCCAGGGTGTGCGCGCACTCGCTGACGGCAAGACCATTATCGCTGGAACCGAGCGTTTAATGGAGCAAAACAACATCGACCTTTCTCCGTTAAAAAAAGAAATTGGCCGGCTTCTCGGGACCGGGAACACTATCAGCATTGTGGCAATTGACGGCGAGGTTGCGGGGGTAATCGGTGTTGCCGATACTGTGCGCCCCTCCGCCAAGAGGACGGTAGCTAAATTAAAAGAAATGGGACTTGAGGTTGTCATGATTACGGGTGACCACAAACAGGTGGCGAAAGCGATATCGGAAGAGCTTGGCATAAACCGATATTTCGCCCAGGTGTTGCCGGAAGAAAAGTCCAATTACGTAAAAAAACTTCAGAATGAAGGCAAGTTTGTGGCTATGGTCGGCGACGGCATCAACGACGCGCCGGCGCTCGCGCAATCTGATATCGGTATTGCAATCGGCGCGGGGACCGACGTTGCGATTGAAACGGGGAATATCGTGCTTATGAAATCCGACCCGTACGATATCGTGGCGGCACTCCGCTTGAGCAAAGCGACGGTCACCAAGATGAAACAGAACCTTTTTTGGGCGGCTATCTACAATATTTTGGCGATTCCTGTTGCAGCCGGAGTATTTTACAGTTCGCTCGGCTGGTCACTACGACCCGAAATATCCGCCCTCCTTATGTCCGCGTCTTCTATCATTGTTGCCACCAACGCGGTATTATTGAAAAGAGTTGAACCGAGATTGAGAGAATAGTTTCCCATGAATACAATTATGAAAAAACTTGCCATTGTACTTGCCCTCACTGCGTTTATCGTAATAGCGGTTTTTGGTGTCGTTTTGATGGATCACGCCATGATGAGTCCTTCGGATTGTGTGGTTTCCATGATGAATGGAAATCCGTGCCCGACGAGCCAGATACAACTTTTTATACACCATCTTTCAGTCGTTCAAATATTCTCCGCCGTAGTGGTGTCACCGACCCTTGCATTATTGCTTCTTATTTCGCTGTTACTTTCTGCCCTGTCACTTTTTCTTTTTAGTAAAAGCCCGCAATCTCCTCCACTTTTCTTTTCGTATCAACAGTCAAGACAAATAAAAAACAATTTATATACTCGTAAGCTCCTACACTTTCTCTCGCTTTTTGAGAACAGCCCCTCTTTCTAATTAAGGCCGCCAAAATTTTATTTGGCGCGCCTGTTCAGGCTCTTTTTCAAGGGTCTTTTATTCGTGCAAAATCTAATTCTTTAAAATTACTTATTACTTACATGAACACAAAAAATATAATCACAGGCCTGCTCATCGTATTCTTGTTAGTCGGCCTGATGCTATGGGGACGAAGCAATCAACCGACTGGGCCCTCTCAATCAGCCGGCGGAGGAAAAAGTTCTTTAGTTGCCACCGAGACATTTTACGATTTCGGGAAAATTTCCATGAAAGACGGATTGGTTAACTACATCTTTAAAATTAGCAATCCGACGGATAAAGATATCCTCCTCTCAACCGTGTTGACGTCTTGCATGTGCACAGTTGCCTATATAGAAAGCCCAACAGGTGAAAAAGGGCCATTTGGAATGCCCGGTATGGGGCATATTCCGCCGGCAAATGAAATTATAAAAGCAGGCGAACGAAGAGACATAAAAGTCGTTTACGACCCGAACGCGCATGGGCCGGCAGGAGTTGGGCCTGTTGACAGAGTCATCGATCTCACCGAAGCGGATGGGGGAACGCTTCGGCTTAGAATAAAAGCGATGGTAACTCCGTAATCGCCATGAAAAGAATTCTAATAATATTGGCGATTGTCACCGTCGTTCTTGTCGGGATTGTTCTTCTCAAATACAGCCCAGCGACATCTTCTCTTATCTGGAATATAAGCGAGAACGGCGCTTGGCTTCTGCCACTGGTTCTAATCTCCGCGCTTTTGGATAGCGTCCACCCGTGTTCGTTTTCTATTCTTCTGATTACCATTGCCTTCCTATTCGGTATGCAAATTACGAGAACGAAAATTCTTCAGATTGGCGGAACATATATCGTCGGAATTTTCGCGTCATATTTCTTGATAGGGCTCGGTATCTTGAAAGTGCTTCACCTGTTCAACACACCGCATTTCATGGGCAAGCTCGGGGCGGCGATTTTGATTGTTTTCGGGATTCTCAACATTATTAATGAGTTTTTCCCTAGATTCCCAATTAAGCTCAAAATTCCATCGGTTTCGCACACGGCAATGGGGCGCCTATTGGAAAAAGCATCTTTCCCCGCGGCATTCGGGCTTGGGCTTCTGGTCGGCCTCTGCCAGTTTCCGTGCATGGGCGGACCGTACCTCATGGTTATCGGATTACTCCGCGACCAGGTTACATACTTTGCCGGTTTTGGATATCTCGCTCTCTACAATCTGATTCTTGCCTTGCCACTAGTGGCAGTACTTTTCATTTCTGCCGACAAAACAATTGTGGATAAAGTACAAGAATGGAAAAGAACAAACATGAAAGGGGTGCGATTTTGGGCGGGACTTGCCATGATTGTCCTCGGTGTATTAATCCTATTTATTTAAAACTATGAACACTAAATTACCAACGATGAACGAGTTTCTCGCCAAAATAGATTCTCTTAAAGAAAAATCCGGAGTGGATTTATCCACGGCCGAAGATTTAAGTCTGGCAGTAATGAATCTTATCAGTCTTGAAGAACATTTTTTCTTTACTGGCGTGAAAACCAAAAAGGACGAATATTTTGACACATCAAATGAAATTCGCTCCATCAGAAAAGACCTCTTGGGCAAACTGATGCCCAACCATGAAGGCGAAACATGGTGTATCGGAAAGCATCTCTTGGCAACGACCATGCGCTTGATTGAGGTCGGCACAAAGCTTCAATCTGAAAACAAAAAAGACGAAGCAAAAGATATGTTCGGGAAGGCCTACAAGATTTATTCTATTTTTTGGGCCCTCAAATTGAAATTAATCAACGGTAAAAAAATAAAAGATACGGCGTTGGCGGGGGTGAGTCTGGAAGACTTGGTGAATAAACTCGCCGATTGTTGCGACGAATAAAAAAATACTTGTCCCGTTAGAAATTCAACTAAGGTTGAAAATATAAAGGGATAAAATATATGAGTAATACAAAAAATTACAAGAATAATGACACTGAAAAAATTTCTAATGGGATGGAAAATGAAAATCAAGAAATAATAAAAACACTAAAAGCGCTTGTGATTGTTGGAGCTATGCTCTTTGTAGTTTCAATCGTAAACACCGGCAGTATCCCAAGGGCAAATCAGGAAATTTTGCCCTTGGAAGGCGCTGTTTTGCCGGTGACATGGGATGATTTAGGCAAAAAATTGGTGAGTACGGGAGCGATTGACGGCGAAAAATGGAGCGCTCTCTATGAAAAAGAAAATAAATTAACAGGTGAATATAAAAACTTGTTGCTTGGGAATGATAATGGAAAAATCAGGATTACAAAAGAAAATGTCGGCTATCTTCTCAATTTGTTTTGGGCACTCGGCCTCGCGAACAAAAATCCAATACTTGAATCGGGCGAGATGACAAATCCCGCCTACGGCGGAGCGCAGAATTTCGCTTCAACAGGCGGATGGACAATGGCAGAAGGTACCGCCATGGACCACTACAGCATGCATAAATTTTTTAATCTAACTCCGGAACAGCAAGCGTTGGTGGAAAAAGTTTCGGGAGGAATATATCGGCCATGTTGCGGTAATTCCACTCATTTCCCCGACTGCAACCACGGTATGGCGATGCTCGGACTTTTGGAGTTGATGGCAAGCCAAGGCGTGAGCGAGCAAGATATGTGGGAAACGGCGCTTGTGGTTAATTCTTACTGGTTTCCCGACACATACGTCACCATTGCCTCCTATATGAAAATGAAGGGTATTGAGTGGAAGGATGTGAACCCGCGAGAAATCTTAGGCAGAAATTATTCAAGCGGGGAGGGATATCCGAAAATTGCCGCTAAAGTTATTAAACTACAGCAACAAAGTGGTGGAAGCGAATGCGAGGCATAATCTTAGAAATTAACAAGTAAAATTGATAAAACATAAAATATGAAAAAAGAAACTTTATTACCTGGGTTGTTGGGGGGAATGCATTAGTGTCGCGCCTTCGGTGCGGGCTTCTTCCCCCCTTTCGGATTCGGAAGTTTCTTTCTGCGGTACCTTTTGGTTAAAATCCGAACTTACTTTGACAAACATCCGGACGAGGACTGAACCGCCCCGCCGCCGCTCGCTCCGCTCGCGTGCCCCGCAGAAAAATGTTCTCCGCTATTTCTGATTTGCGCGCGCCCGTTTTTTCTTCTAAAAGGATGAGAACATTTTTCTGCGGGTCTCTGCCCTTAACAATTCGGGCAGGCGGCGGGGCTGCGGACGGCTCGCAAGGCGAGGACGTGGATTACAAGAATTGTATTATAACATATGAACGTAGTATAATAAGATTATTATGGATGATCAGTTCAAACCCTCAAATGTTTCTAGATTTAAATTCCCAATAAAGATTGGGGCTAGAGCGCTAATAATTATCGGGGTAATTGCGGTTCTCCTTGTGGCGGCAGGGGGTTATTGGTATTGGTCAAAGAGCAAACAGGCTCCGTCAGAAGAAGGTTCTTCTTTGGGCAGCGAAATTTTTGACAAAACACAAAATTCGCTGGGAGGCCAGGTGCCAGATACCAACCCCTTCAAAGACCAGAAAAATCCTTTAGATTCCCTTTATCAAAATCCATTTGAATAATGACTAAAAAATATTTATCGGCTGGAATGATCGTTTTTACAGTGGCCCTATTAGGGTACTCTTTTCTGGCTAATGCCGCATCAAAAGACGACATAGTTTATCCGATAGCAGAATTAGGGAGTTGCGGTAGCCAACTAGAATGTAAGACCTACTGCGATGTATCAAGCAACTATTCAAAATGCGCCGAATTTGCTCAAAAAAATAATTTAACGGTACCGGTGCCTGCTGTTTTCACGGCGATGCAAAAAGGAGAAAGTCCGGGTAAGTGCAAAGATGAGGCCTCCTGTCGCAATTATTGCGAAGATATCGACCATATAGGAGAATGCGTCAATTTTGCGGAGAAATTTAATTTAGCCAGCCCTGATGAATTAAAGGAAATACGTCAGATGGCCGATGTTAAAAAGGCCGGTGTGGCGTTTCCGGGGAACTGTAAAACCAAAGAAAGTTGTATGCAGTATTGCGATAATTCCGCTAACGCGGTTGTATGCATGGAGTTTGCCCTAAAAGCCGGATTTATACCAAAAGAAGATACTGAGGCGGTTAGTAAAATTCTTCCTTATCTGAAGGGCGGTGGGAAGTTGCCTGGTGGATGTACAAGAAAAGAATCCTGTGATGCATATTGTGGGGTTGAAACTCACATCAACGAATGCTCTGACTTCGCAGTAAAAGCCGGTTTTATGACAAAAGAGGAAGCCGAAATGATGAAAAAGACCGGAGGCAAAGGCCCGGGAAATTGCAAGTCGCGGGAAGCGTGCGACGCTTACTGCAAAGATGAAGCGCACATTGATGAATGCATTGATTTTGCGGTAAAAGCCGGATTTTTATCAGCGGAGGAAGCGGAAATGGCCAAAAAATATAAAATTACTTCGGGCCCCGGCGGCTGCAAAGGTAAAGCCGAATGTGAAGCGTTCTGCGTCGTCAACCAGGAAACTTGTTTTCAATTTGCCAAGGATCACGGAATGTTAAGCGAAGAAGACCTCCGGAATATTGAGCAACAGAAAGATTTTACGGTGTCGCTTGATAACGCTCCTCCGGAATGGCTTGCCTGTATGGAGAAAGAATTGAGGCCTGCCTTTTTTGAACGATATAAGAACCATAAATTCACGCAAGAAGAAGCAAATTCTCCCGCCATGAAAGCGGCGCAGGAAAAATGCGGGGATTTAATGGGCCAGGATAACCGTAAAGAGTTTGAGGTCTGCCTGGGTAAGGCCACCTGTGCCGAGTTTAACTTATGTTTTGACGCTATTCCTAAACCTAAGGGCGGCCAGCAGTCATCCGGACAACAAGAACCGCAGGATGAAACCGGTAAAAAAATTCAGACAAGGGCATTGGCCTGCATGGAGGAGAAGATGGATGCCTGCCTCACCCTTTCCTGCTCCGAATTTGAGGCTTGTATAAAGTCCTTCCAGCAGGGAAGTCCAGAACAGGGTACGGGAGATCAACAACCGGGACAGAGTCAGGAGAATCCAAAATTTAACGCGAAAATGACGGCCTGCCAAGAAGAGATTAAAGCAATTCAAATGAAAGAAATTCAAGCAAAACAGTCTGCCTGTCTTTTGCTTTCTTGTTCAGAGTTTGAGGCCTGCCTAAAATCTCTACAGCCAAGCGGCGGAGAACAACAGCAAGGGGAAGGCACTCCGGATCCGGCAATGAATGCGAAAGTCAT
>Ga0209542_10004213_pt1 | contig 29820 bp, 34 predicted proteins | sample RifCSPhighO2_01_FD_184028 | JGI IMG/M metagenome (GOLD analysis project Ga0209542, IMG submission 184028) | Soil microbial communities from Rifle, Colorado - Rifle CSP2_plank highO2_0.1 (SPAdes) (version 2) | ecosystem: Environmental > Terrestrial > Deep subsurface > Rock core/Sediment ... | reverse complement strand
AAGAAAACAGTTGAAGAACCAAATCCGGCAATTGTTCCGATTATTTCAGCAAAAAACGCAGAGAGAAAGAATAAAACGTCCACAAAATCAGTATATCAAAGTCGCAGCGCTTCTATGATTAGGTTTAAGAAATTAAAATAAAGCTGGCACAACGAAAACCAAGATCAGTACTAAAACAGGCCCTATAACCCAAATAACTTTACTAGAACTCTGCCTGCGTTCAGTAATGATAGGATAACTGAAAGATTCTTTTTCAGACTTATTAAAAAGCCGTACCATTTTTTTATTGTATCAACTTTATTGTCTCACACGGAGCATTCCACCTATTGAAATGTTTTGAGCCGTGATGCTTCCGTCTGAATTTTCAGTTCCAAATGCTGCCACTTTCTCACCCGTTTTCAAATCGGATTTAGAACCTTCAGACGCTTTATTGATGATGGTTTGGTCTAACAAAATAACTATTTTGCTACTTCCATCCTGCATTTTGACGGTGATGCTTTTATCGTCCTGGCTTATTATTTCACCATTAACAGGTCGTGCTCCTTGAAAATTACCTCTTCCTTGGAACTGCTGCCCATTTTGGCCACCTCTAAATCCTGCAAAACGCTGTCTTTGTTGATACTGCATACCGCCATAAAACGCGGCTACGGCTACTATAAGTGCCACAACTACTGTAATAACAATACTATTCTTCTTCATTAAAATTATTCACCTCCCTTCACATATTTATCAAAAAAGGCTATCGAACGATCCATGGCTATACCAAAACTGTTTGTTAAATTATGGTCATCATCTTCATAAGAGTAGAATTCAACGGTTTTACTAACCTCTTGAAGTTGACTTTTTAGTTTATCTGAAAAAGTAAATGGAACATGGGAGTCATCTTTGGCGTGTTGAAGTTGGATAGGCCCGGAAATATCTTCAACATGAGAGTTTGCCGAAATTGAGTTCCAAAACTGGGGATTTTGCTCAGGCGTACCATACTGGTCAATAAGGTTTTGCCTCCATGAAGTTGCCCAATGCGGCGTGCTCTTTGGCATCCAGTCTCTTCGTCTCCAATTGTTGACTAAATCAGAATAAGAACCAACTACCCCTGCCCAAATAACACCTGCTTTAATATCTTTGGAAATTACCATTGAGCGAAGAGTTATTCCTCCACCCATTGAATGTCCCCACATGCCAATTCTCTTCGGGTCTGCTTCGTTGTATTTTTTCAAAGAAGCCAGGGCATTCAAAACGTCAATCGTATAGACATTTGAACCATACCCTCCTTCTGCTTTTCCTTCAGAATTACCATGTCCTCGGTAATCAGACTTGAAAACTATATAACTATTGCGGGAAAGAGCATCAACATAAGCAACATAACGTTCAGTTGTCCGATATTGGTCAGGAGGAATAAACCCATGATTAAAAATAATCACTGGCCAGCCGTTTTTAGGCTTTGCACCTTGGGGAACTGTTAAAAGAACGTAGATTTTCAAGCCATCAGATTTGTAAGAGGCAATATACTGATTGTAATTACTCCCAGCAGGCAAGGTTTGCTCAATGGTAATGTCGCTTCCTGGATAAGATTGTTGTTGCATATACTCTATCGAAAGAGGATGAAGGTTTTCTTCTAAACCGCCTTGATTCTCCTGGTCTTCTATAAGAGTTTTGGGGGTGTTTTTTGTCAAGATAATCCCTGCAAATCCAACAGTAACAATAAGAATTAGTATCCCAATAATTTTAATCAGCTTGTTATTCATATCGCAATGCTTCAATTGGCTGTAGGTTTGCGGCTTTTTGTGCCGGATACCAGCCAAAGAGTATTCCTATCCCTGCTGAAACCAGAAAAGCCAAAAGTATTGAATTTGGCGATATGACAAAAGGTGAATTAGTGAAGTTTGTAATTAAAAACGAAGCAAAAATTCCAACGCCAATGCCGATAATTCCACCTGCAAAGGTGAGAATAATAGATTCTATTAAAAACTGTGTGATAATAACTTTCTTTTTTGCACCAAGGGCTTTTCGTAAACCTATCTCTCTTGTTCTTTCAGTAACAGTGACTAACATGATATTCATAATTCCGATTCCTCCTACCAAAAGTGAGATAGCAGCTACTCCTGCTAAAAGGGTTGTGAAAGTACCGGTTACCTGATTAACAGTATTTAAGATATCCTGTTGATTAAAGATGGAAAAGTTAGCTTGAGCGGGATCATTCAGTTTATGTCTTGCTAAAAGCAAGTATCCAACTTCATTTTGCGCATCAACCATTACATCGCCAGACTTTGCCTCAAGAGCAATTGAGGTAAGATGGTCGGCACCGAATAATTGTTTTTGGGCTGTCGTGAGCGGTACCCAAACAACATCATCCTGGTTTTGGAAACCTGTTCCGCCTTTTGAGGTCGTAATTCCAATAATAATAAAAGTCTGGCCACTTATTCTCACTGTCTGTCCTATTGGACTTACTCCTTCGTCAAAAAGGTTTGTCACGACGGTTGGACCGAGTACTGCTACTTTTGCTATGCTATTAACTTGTTGTTCGCTGATGAAGTTACCTTGTGCCATAGTTACTTTTCTAATATCAGCATAAGTAGGCGTTACTCCCATAATTTGCGTATTAGTGTTTGCTCTTCCGGTGGTTACTTGAGTTCTACTCGAATACTCAGGAGAAACTTTATTTATAGTTGTTATTTGAGGGGAGTTTTTAATGGCCTCTGCGTCCTCCATGGTTAACGTAGTTCCTCCACCTGCCGCACCTCTGACTCCACCTTGGTTTTGGCCTGCCGGTTGAACTGTTAAGAGATTAGATCCTAGTGATTGGATTTGTGATTGTACAGCTTGTTGACTGGCTTGTCCTAAAGAAACTAAGGCAATCACACTTCCTATGCCAATCACAATACCTAAAGTAGCAAGACCTGTTCTTAGTTTATTGATCGTTAATGTTTGGACTGCCTCACTAATGATTTCCATGTACTCCATATTATTTTTTTACCTTTCTTCGTTTATGACCATTACCGTCACCGACAACCTTTCCGTCTTTAATATGAATAATTCTTTTGGCATGTTTAGCAATATCTAATTCGTGAGTAATCATCACGATGGTATGACCTTCTTCGTTTAAGTTTTGGAAAATGGCCATAATCTCTTCGGCTTGAACGCTGGCGATATTTCCTGTTGGCTCATCTGCAAGTAAGATTGCCGGATTCATTGCTAAACCTCGGGCAATTGCCACCCTTTGTTGCTGGCCACCCGATAATTGATTTGAGGTATGTTCCATTCGATCTTCAAGCCCTACCATTTTCAAGTATTTTTTGGCTTTCTCTAATCTTCCTTCTTTTGGTATGTCCGCATAGGTCATGGGCAACATGACGTTTTGCAGGGCAGTTCTTCTAGGGAGTAAATTAAAAGACTGGAACACGAATCCTATTTTTTTATTTCGAATTTCAGCTAATTCATCGTCGTTTAGTTTACTCACACTTTGTCCATCCAAGACATACTCACCATTCGTTGGTGTATCTAGTGCTCCGAGGATATGCATGAGAGTAGACTTTCCAGACCCGGACGGCCCCATAATAGCTACAAATTCACCTTTGTTTATCTCAAAGGAAACATCAGCAAGGGCCACTGTTTCGACTGCACCGGTTCTATACACTTTGGAAAGATGTGTTGCTTGAATAATTGCATACATAGGTTACCTTCTAATTCCGCCTCCACCTGCACCACCAAATCCGCCCCTTCCTCCGAATCCGCCAAAAGGTGATGTTACTCCCTGTGAGCTGGCGCCATTTTGAGGAGTGGTACTTCCCGTTACAACCGTATCTCCTTCCTGTATTCCTGAAATAATTTCAGTTTGTGTATCATTTGAGTCACCAATCTCTATAGGTACCGAAGTTATCTGGCCATTTCCCATTACTCTAACAGTCGATTGTCCGTTTGAGATTTGAACCGCTGCTGATGGGACTAAGATGACGTTATCTTTAATACTTGTAATAATGGTGGCATTAACAGCCATATTGGGATAGATATTGTCTAATGCTGAATCAAAAGTTATGGTTGTCGGATACGTCGTTACCCCGGAACTGACAGAACCATTTGTATTGACTGTTGAAACCTTTCCCGTAAATGTTTTATTTGGGAATGCGTCTAATGTAAGTGTTACTTTTTGACCAGGCTTAACTTTTATTACATCGATCTCTGTTAGGTTTATGGCAGCTTGAAGACTGCTTTGTTCTGCGATGATAGTTCCGACACTTTGACTGGAACTGCCCCCTGTTGTAGTTGAAGAGGTTGTTTGAGTACTGCTAATTGGCAAACCCTGTGTAAGCGTTAAGCCTGATATTTTTCCCGCCATAGGAGCAGTAATAGTTGAGGAAAGTTGAATATAGGAAAGCCACGAACTATTTAAAGAAGCCCGTGCTTGATTGATAACACCCTCCTGGTTTTTATAATCTGCTTCTGCCTGTAACCATTCAGCATTTTCTATAATGTACTGCGGGTCTGATTTATCGGCTTCACTAGGATTTTGTATAGCTCCTTTATCATTCATAAATGCTTGATTTGCCTTAAACAACGCTGACTGAAGTGAATTTATCTTTGCCTGTGCGCTTTTGAGTGAATTCTGGGCAGATAAATAACTTGCCCAAGCAGCAGCCTGCTTTTGTTGCGAGGCAGTATCAAGGGTAATCTCGGCAATCTTTTGACCTTGAGTAACAGTGTCTCCATCTTGAACATAAACTTCTTTCACAATTCCTGTTGTGGAAGTTGTAATACTGGCACTACTGCCTTGAGAAATTGTTCCAGATGCAGAAACAGAAGTAATAAGAGCACCTTTTTCTGCTTGAGCGGTTTGGTATTGAGGTTGCTGGTTGTTTGTACCTAGAATTCGCGGTATGGAAATCCAACCAAGACCTATAACAAGTGCAAGAATCAGTAATTTCTTAACTAGTGAAGCCTTTACAAACCAATTTTTAGCACCTATTAACTTGCCAAGAAATGCCTTTGTTAAAGCCATATGAATGAATTCTAAAGTGAGAAGCTTAAAAGTGGCTTAAAAATGCGATGTTTGGGAGTAACCAACTGGAAGTTGAATTATAAACGTCGTTCCTTTGTTTAGCCGACTTTGAGCCAAGATTGAACCATTGTGGGTTTCAACAATCTGTTTGGCAATAGATAAACCTAAGCCATATCCTGCTACCTTTGAACGAGACTTATCAGCCCGATAAAACCTATCAAAAATATACGGAAGATCTTTTTCACCAATACCCATTCCTTTATCCGACACTCTAATTTCTACATGATGATCCGTCTTTTGTGATGAGAGTTTTATTTCAGATTGCTCCGGACTGTACTTGATTGCATTATCAAGAAGGATAACGAATAATTCAGTCAAACTTTGCTGCTCTCCTTTAAGGATATCGTCATCAACTTCATTCTTTATGATAATGTGTTTTTGCTTAGCAAGAGGAATTACTTTTTTCAATGCTGCCTCAATAATTTCAAGAAGAGATACGTCGGAGAATTTAAGATGTCCTATTCTTTTCTGCTGTTGAGTAAGTTCAATTAAATTCTCAGCGAGTCTCTGTAAACTAACAATTTCCTCAAACCCACTTTTGATGAGTTGTTTTGCTTCTTTAAGATTCATTTTCTTCTCATCCAGCATTGCTACCTCAAACTCGCTCCGAAGTGAAGTAAGAGGCGTTTTTAATTCATGAGAAGCGTCAGTAATAAATCTGTTTTGCTCGTCCATCATTTTTTTAATTGGTCGAAGTGTTCTTCCCGCAAGAAAATAGCCGAGTCCACCGGTTATAACCAAAATACCTGCGTTTGCAAGAGTAAGCATCAATAAGATACGATGCTTGGTTTCTTCGATAAGTTCGGGATTTATAGGAACACGGTCCCTGAATAAAACATGCCTTCTATCTGATGGAGGTAATAGATCACCTTCTTCAAGTCTCCTTTCAATAAAAAATCTCTGCGCCCTTTCAAAACGGTCTATTTCAACTGTAAGCACACGATAGATAACAAGGCTAAATAGAATGCTCAAAGTCATTATGATAATAAGATACCAAGCAGTTAGTTTTAGTCTTGCAAAATGAAATGTACTCATAGTTTAAGGTTTTTCTGATAGTTTATATCCACTAAATCCTTTGACAGTGTGTATCAAGTGTTTATCAGGAAAGGGTTCATCAACTTTGCTTCGCAAATGACGAATGTATACTTCTACAGAATTGGGGAGCACGTCAGCATCATAGTTCCAAACATGGTTGATTATTTGTCCTTTGGTAACAACTTGATTTTTATGTCGCATGAGATATTCCAAAAGTGCATATTCTTTATTGGAAAGTCTAATTCTATTGCCACCTCGTTTCACTTCATAATTAGTGGTATCGAGGGTAAGATTTGCAACAGTTAAAACTGTACCAACAGAGTTTTGGGGACGGCGAGTTAAGGCTCTTATGCGGACTAAGAGTTCAGCAAACGCAAAAGGTTTTGTCAAATAATCATCTGCGCCTGAATTAAAACCCAGTACTTTATCTTCAACCTGACTTTTTGAAGTAAGCATTAAGATAGGGATATGAATGTTTTGCGCGCGTAACTTCTTACAAATTTCAATGCCATCCATTCCGGGAAGCATAATGTCAAGAATAATGACATCGTATTGTTCAGAGGAGGCCATGTCATAGCCTTCAACCCCGTCATATACCACATCAACCGCATATGATTCATGAGTTAGTCCTTTTTTAACGGCATTGGCAATTTTATGCTCGTCTTCAATAACGAGTACTCGCATAGAGACATATTATAGCGTAAGAGCTTAAAAGTAGCTTAAAAGAATTAGCGGGAATGAGGTAAAAATCGAGTATAATAGATCGCTATGTCAACTAATCCGAAGTTCAAAAAATGGTTAGAATGGATTGAGCAAATAAAAGATGATACAGAAGCGCTCCTCATAAATAAGGCAATCTATGAGCGTTGTTTTGGGATTGTAAGGGCCAACCCTGAAGTACAATCACCGTCTGACTTCCATGAGTGAACAGTAAGGAATTATGGAAGCTTTATAGTCATGGCCATTAGACGACAACTGGATACCGATTCCGAAGTTGTTTCGCTAAAAAGACTTCTTAGGGAATTAAAAGATAGTCCAACCTTGTTAACAAAGAAATGGTATCGGACTTTATATTCAGATTTAGATGATAGGTTGCCAATTCCAGCATCAGCCTTCGCAGACGGGGATTTCGAACCGCTAAATTAGGCTGTTCCTTTGGTCTAATGCAGCAGTTTAAGGGTACTAAACCCTCGTTATGGGTCGCTTACCAGTTGATGTTCGAACTTGGATTAGCCTTAACCCTACCGATATAATTTCACTTAACTACATTGCGTTATAAGCTCATCTTTATATAAACCAAAATAATTAGAATTAGACTTTTTCCTTCATAAGCTCTGATTTATACTTAAACTTCATTAGATATTCTAATAAAATCAGGCGACAAAAGTTTTTGAGTTGCCTATAGTTGTTCATCATATCTTAACAGACTATAATATACCCTTATAATTAATATTAAGATGAGACTAAACCATAAAAGCGGTTTAAATACAAACTCTTCTGTTCGGGAGTCTGGTCTTTCCGGCAAAATAACGTCAAAATTTGATCCCAAAAGGGTTAGTGTTTTTGTGCTTTGTGGGGGCTACGGCACAAGACTGAGGGATTTAACAAAGGATAGTGTGCCTAAACCATTATTTCCTATAAATGGTAAACCTATTATCGAATATAATATCCAACCATTAATTGATGCTGGTGTTGGTCAAATAAACTTTGTAGTTGCCCATCAGGGTGAGAAAATAGTTAGACACTTTGAGACCTCAACTATTAGGAATACGACTCAGATCACATTTACTGATCAAGGCGAGCCAAACGGCGTTATAACTGGACTCCAATTGGCATTACATAAATATCTAAAACCTTCGGATAACTATTTTATTATTTCAGACGGAGATACGATAAGACATGGGTTTGAGATTAAAGAGTTTTTTCTGTCACACAAGCAATCGAGAGCGGCTTCAACTTTATTAACAACTTCTGTAGAGAAAACTGAGAAACATTATGGAGTTCTTACCAATGAGAGGAATTATGTGGAAAAAATCGTTTGTTACCCACCTTCTGGAACTATTAAAGACAACAGAATATTTGCGGGTTTAATAATGTGTAATAAGACAATTAAAAAATTAATTTTAAAAAAAGAACATGAAGATTTATCTTGGTATGGATTACTTACAAGCTTGGTAGCTTCAGGTGAAGCGGGTACGCATACTGGGAATTTTTTGTATTTTAATATAAATTCTCCGGATGTGGTGGTAGAAGTAGAGTCAATATTAAAATTATGAAAAGAAAAATAATAATCTTAGGAGGTGGATTGGCTGGGGTTGAATTTGGTAAAAATCTGAAAGAGGCTGGTTTTGATTTTCTAATTCTAGAAAAAGAAAACAAAATTGGCGGGCTGGCTCGTACAAATAACACTGGAAGATATTATTGGGATTTTGGAGTACATGCGCTGTATAGTAAAGATCCTAAAACAACTGATTATTTGAAATCTCTTCCTTTAAAGATGAATGTTATCAAGAGAAAAGTTAAAGTCTTCCACAGAGGTAAAAATGGTAAAGTTTATCTTTTGGATTATCCATTTGAGATGGGTGTTAAAGATTTACCTTTGAAAGCAAAGATTGAATGTGTAATTGGATATTTAATTGCCTCTATCAAACCGAAGAAAAAATTAGTCACGTTAGCAGATTGGATCGATCGTTATTGCGGTTTTGGCATAGCAAAACACTTTATGATTCCATATAACAAAAAAATCTGGAGTTGTGAGTTATCTCAAATATCTACTGAATTAGTCAGTATTAAAATAGAACCGGCTCCTTTTTATGAATTTTTCTTGTCTGCGTTTGGTAAAACTATTATTGGGCGGAAATCGCAAGCTGAGTTTTTCTATCCAGAACAAGGAATCCAAAGTTTCATAGATTATCTCGCACTAAACATCAGATCACATATTAAGTTAAACACATCAGTAAAAAATCTTGTCAAGAAACAAGATCAATGGGTTATAACCACAGAAGAAGGAAAAACCTATGAAGGTACAGATGTCATCTCTACTATTCCAGTTACAGATTTACTAAGAAAGGTTGAGGTTTCGGGATTACCGAAGAGCTTTAACACATTCAAATGGAACAATACGTATTTTGTTATGGTTGGACTCAAAAAAAGATTAAAGTTTAATTATGTGCACGATTGTCAATGGGTTTTCTTTAAAGGTGATGAATCATTTTATAGAATTTCTATGATGCATGCCTTTAGCCCAAAATTTCCTACAACACTCGTTGCTGAGATTACACAAAATGTAATCACCGAAGAGGTTAGAGTAGATGTAATAAAACAAAAAGTTATTAAGGATCTTGTTCGTCTCAATATTATTGAATCTGAAGACTGGGTTGAATCCACTGATATTAAACTCATAGACCATACGTATCCTATCCCGACATTAGGATTAAACGAAAAAAAGAAAGTGATAAGTGAAAGCTTGGGGAAGAAAAAACTTTATTTACTGGGAAGAAATGGCAATTGGGATTATATTAATATGGATGGCGTGATAAATGCAGCAGATGATTTATTTTCCAAACTATTTACAACAAAATGAGCTACTATATACTATAGCCAGAAAACGATAATGCAATACGATTTAAAACACCTAACTGATTTCGAAGAGAAAGTTATTGGTCCAATCCAATCGGATGAGGCATTACTTATTTATTCACTCGTTCAGGTAATTAGGCCAGAAGTTATTCTGGAATTTGGTTTTGCTAAAGGTCATTCCTCGAGAAATTTCTTGGCTGCAATGTCGAAAAATTGCAAGTTGTACAGTTTTGATATTAAGAAAGAGTCAGAAGATATAGCAAAAACTATAATAAAGGACAATAGATTTAAGTTTATACTGAAAGGTCAAGAAGATTTTATACCAAGCGATATTGATAATAATTTAATAGATATAACTTTCTTTGATGCTTCACACAACACCGATTTGAATATCATAACCTTTCGAAAAATAAAAGATTATATCAAAAAAAATGGTGTTATTTTGGTACACGATACTGGTTCTTGGAATAACAACTACAATGAAAAAGTAAGGAATACTGAGGGCTACTACGTAAATGGATACCCATTCCCCAAAGGTTACTTTTTAAACAAAGATGAGTATATTCATCAGCAAGGAGAAAGAAAGTTTGTAAATTTTTTGCGGGAAAATTATCCTGAATTTCACCAGATACACTTCCATTCAACTAATACGTTTAGGCATGGTTTAACAATGCTTCAAAAGTCTGAAAAGTTGGAGATTTAATAATGGACAAGAAACACTCGGTTAGTGTAATTATTACAACTTCTCGCGAGCTGCATACAATTAGCCAATCTATAGAAGCAGTACTTCCGCAATTATCTCCAAGTGACGAACTACTTATTATTTCTCCGGATAATCTAGGTGGCATAGTTAAAAAATACAATAAAAGGAACAAACACGTTCGCTGGATACGCGATAAGGGAAAAGGTAAACCTTCGGCCCTAAATTTGGGATTTCAGAAAGTTCATGGCGATATATTAATTTTAAGTGATGGCGATGTTTTTATTAATAAGGATGCTTTATCTTATCTAACAGAACCCTTCGGTAATGTTGAGGTTGGAGCTGTAAGTGGGCATCCAGTAAGTATCGAAAAGAAAGACAGGATGTTCGGATTTTGGTCACACTTACTCACAGATACAGCTCATCAAATGAGGTTGAGGAAAAGCAGGGAAAACAAGTTTTTAGAGTGTTCTGGATATCTCTATGCAATTCGCAAAGGAATTGTAAATAGGGTGCCCGAAGATGCTCTTGCCGAAGATGCAGTAATTTCCCACATTGTTGCAGATAAGGGTCTTAAAATAAAATATGCTCCCCAAGCAACTGTTTACGTTAAATATCCGAAAAACTATAAAGATTGGTTACGTCAAAAGGTTAGATCATCTGGAGGATATACTCAAACTTATGTGACAGAATCCCCTCACAAGATGCGTACACCGTTATATGAGATTTTAAGTAGTCCTAGCATTATTATCCGATATCCGGAGGGTTTTAAAGAGGTGATTTGGACCATGGCACTTTTTTTAGCAAGAGTCCACCTATGGATACTGGTAGCAGTTAAATTGCACTTTTTACGACAAACCTTACCTAATCTATGGTTACGGGTAGAATCTACTAAGTGATAAACCATATGCGAAATTTCCATATGTCAGACACAATTGACCCTAAATTACATTCAGTTATAGTAAATTTAGAGCTATTTATTTTAGGAGACATCAATAAGTTTATGGAGATAGATGAAAGGCCAGACCCTGAATATGGCGGTAAAAGTGGCCAAAATGGCTGGATTTGAATAATCTTCCAGATAATCTAAACCCTAAACCATTAAGCAAAAAGATACTTGAGGATTATAAAGCTGGCTTCCCAAGAGAAGGGGAATATATAGGCATAGGCAGAATGGATAGTTAAGCTTCTGAATACTATATAATTACATTTTCCATCTGGACATCGGTTCAAATTTACTCACGAATTTTGTATATGAGAGGTGAGTTCGAACATCAATTAAACAGTTCGAGTCCTATCAGGGTGAGTGAGCGGACTTGAACCGCCGACCTCATGCTCCACAGGCACGCGCTCTAACCAGCTGAGCTACACCCACCACTTTAAGTGTATTTTAACAGATTGCATAGGATGTTGACAAACCGTACTTCTTTACTTCAAAATAGAAATAGTCACTTTTAAGATAAATAAGTTTGTCTTAAAAGTACATGATGGAAAATGTCACCTAAGACAAAGGATAAAACTTTAAAAGAAAGCTTTACTTCTCAGGATACTTCAACTTCTCCTTATTCTGAGACTGAAGAAAGTTACTCTTCCAAAAATAAAGGAAAGGTTGTTGTTGAAGAAACGGCTCCAAAAGAAGCTACTTATGATTCTAGAAAGGTTCCTACGAATATAAGTTCGTTTAGCATGTTGGATGATAAATCGAAAACTGACGACCAAGAAAGTATAGGAAAATCAGATGAAGATTTAAAAAAACCGAGTCCTTCAAGCGACTCTCAAGAAAAAGTTTCTGTTCCAGAAAAGGAAGAAGAGTCTGACAAGCCCGACCTTTCTTCGAGGGAAGTAAAAGAATGGCTAAGCCAGGTAAGACCTGATACCACTAAAGAATTAGAAAAAGGAGGAAAGCCAAAATTAAAAATCATTTTCTTTAGTTTATTAACATTTGCAATATTAGGCTCTCTGGCAGGCGGAATTTACTACTACCAAAAAAACGTAACTAAAGAAAATGATGTTGGGGAGGAAAGCACTTTATCAACCGAAACTCCTTCTCCAATTCCTTCACCTACACCTACTTCTCAAGAAATTGACCTAACAAAATACAAAATTAATATTTTAAACGGTTCGGGAATTGCCGGTGAGGCTGGAAAAGTATCAGATATTTTGGTTTCTACAGGATTTAGTAAGCCAGTAACAGCTAATGCCAAATCTTATGATTTTACAGCCACTAAAGTTAGTTTAAAGGAGGACGTCGATGAGAAAGTCTATGAAAAAATAAGGGAAGCGTTAAATAGCTATTCTCTTGAAAAATCCGTGGAGAAATTAAACAAAGATTCTTCTTATGATATTGAAATCATAGTTGGTAATAAAAAGGCGGATTAAACCTTCTTTGCTTCTAAAAGAATAAAATTGTAAAATATATCTGTTTCCCTTAATATCTACAACCGATTCGAATTGTTAATTTAAAAGCGGGCTAGTGGCGGAATTGGCATACGCGCACGCCTTAAGAGCGTGTGAGGTAATTCCTTGTGTGGGTTCGAGTCCCGCCTAGCCCACTCGGAGTGTGGCTCAGTTGGTTAGAGCACCTCGTTTGGGACGAGGGGGTCCCCAGTTCGAATCTGGGCACTCCGACAAAGACAATCCTGTTCCCGCTAAGTTTTTCCTTAGATTTTGGTTAGTATCCTGAGGTGGCGTATCTAATCCACCCCAAGGGTGGAAGAATAAGTTAAGTTTCGTAATTCTTTAAACATTTTTCTCTTAAATTCTGCTATAATTATATCAAGTTTTCAGCTCGAAACTGAAAAGAGCTTTTTTTCTTCGCTTTTTGTTCCTTATTAATACTATGAGTAAAAATTTTTGGAAAAAAATATTAAAGTATCAGGAAAAACCGGGTTGGTGTGGGCCGGCTATTGCAGAAATGATATTAAAAAGCGCCGGTATTAAAAAAACCCAATCCGAAATTGCCAAAGATATATATAAACCCTGGTGGGGAACTAACCAACAAATATTATTTGCTTATCTAAGTAAATTTTTTAAACAAGTCAATTTTCGCCATAATTCGAATATTTCTCATATAAAATATCATCTTAAAAAGGGTCATATTGTTGTTGTTAATTGGTGGGATGATTTGGAGGAAGACGATGCAGATGGGCATTATTGTATCGTCGCTGATTACAACAAAAATAGTAAAAAATTGACACTTATTGATCCATCTACATCAAGAAAAGGGGTTTGGAATATAAGTTTAAAGAAATTCAATTCAAGATGGTATGATTATTTGGATATTCACGGAAGTACCTGGGTCGATGGCTGGATGCTTTGGCTTAACCCCAATTCAAAACTTTGATCTGAGCAAAAAGTCAGGCTATAATTAAGCTGTGCGGGTGTCGTATAAAGGCTATTATGCCTCCCTTCCAAGGAGGTGATGGCAGTTCAATTCTGCTCACCCGCTCATTCAGGGGTGATTTTCTTAATCTGTATAGAATTTCGCGCTCGTAGTTCAATGGATAGAACACTGGTCTTCGGAACCAGGTGTGAGGGTTCGATTCCCTCCGGGCGCACCATTTGGGAAAACATAATAATCCTCTCTAGAAAACTTGTATTTCTCCACATATAATTTCTCCATATGGAGTTCGTTCAAGAACAAACTCGACTGCGCGAGCAGATTGAGTCGATAGAGAAAGAAATCAGAGAATCTCCTTATCACAAAGGAACAGAGCACCATATTGGAAAATTGCGGGCAAGATTAGCAAAACTCCGAAGTAAACTCATGGAAACTTCAACAAAAAAAGGGGGCGGGGTAGGCTATTCTCTAAGAAAACAGGGTGACGCCACAGTAGTATTACTTGGACCCCCTTCATCGGGAAAATCAACTCTTCTTAATAGGTTAACAAGCGCTAAAAGCAAAGTCGCCCCTTATGAATTTACAACTGTTTCAGTAATTCCAGGTATGATGTACTACAAAGACGCAAAAATCCAGATTTTGGACGTCCCAGGACTCATTGAAGGGGCCGAAGAAGGGAAGGGGAGAGGTCGTGAAGTCTTATCTGTGGCAAGAGGTGCAGACTTAATTCTTCTTATGACTGATATTAAAAGAGTTAATACTTTTAAAAGACATAACTTACTGTTGGAGAAATGCGGGGTCAGACTAAATATTGTGCGACCAAATGTACTTATTGAAAAAAAATTATCAGGTGGAATAACCATTCACTCAAATATAAAACAAGATCTTGAAAATCAAACTATCAAAGAAATAGCTTCAGAAATGGGTATTAAAAATGTTGAAATAATTATAAAAGAAAAACTGTCACTTGATCGCCTCATCGATGCGTTTTCGTTAAATCGTTTGTATCTACCGGCAATTTACGTTATCAATAAAATCGATCTTATTGACAGTGAAGGTGACTTAAATAATATATATTATCTAAGTGAGGATGGCCGAATAATAGCCATCAGTTCTGAAAAGGGGATTGGATTGAGTGAGTTAAAGAAAAAAATATGGGATACACTCGCGTTTACTAGAGTCTATCTTGTTAGATCTGATGAGGAGCCAACTTTTAATAACCCCATCATTATGCACAAAGGAGAAACTCTAAAAGACGTAGCTAAGAAAATCGGAGCTGAATTTTCACAAGTGAAGAAACGAGCCAAAATTTGGGGAACTGGCGCTAAATTCCCCGGTCAGGAAGTGTCTATTTCTACCTATGTGCAAGAAGAAATGCAAGTAAGATTTATATAACTTCAGAACCTTCAGTTTAAAGTTCACACAGACAAAAAAATACTGTGCCCCCGGAGCGACTCGAACGCTCAACCCTATCGTTAGAACCGATGCGCTCTATCCATTGAGCTACGGGGGCTCGGAGCTGGATACCGTACTGGGCTCGAACCTATCAAAGTATATCACGCCAGGGTTAGGTTTAGAACTTTCAGTCTTAAAAGAGCACCTCGGCTTATCCAGCTTCGCATTTGCATAAGTAATTATAGCGAGTTTCTTCTCCCAAAAACAACACTATATTTTCTTTTTGCCATTTTGACATCAACTAAAGCAAATACCCTAGTCGGAGAATATGATAGTTGAAAACGGACATGCTCATGCTTACACAAGAGGAGAACTTTTGGAATGGAAAGATTATGTTTTACTCCTCCGCTCGGTAATTGAAAGTAAAACTGGTGGCAATAAAAGCCTAACAGTCCATCTCCCCTATGAGATTCAGCATGCGGAAGTAAGAGATGTTAAGAGGGGAGAATTTTATATATCTTATGGAGAAGTACTCAAGAGGAACTTTTCTATTAAATTATATTGGGAGAATGCACCGTGGCTAGAGCATAGAAACTGGAGTTTGAAGTATGACAATACAGACTGGACTTACGTGCCTCGTACAATCGATTTGTGTCTGGATACCGGACATTTAATGTTGGGTTGTAAAAATAGGGATGAATTCCTGAGCCTACTAGATATGTTAATTAAAGATCGCGGTTCTCAAATAAAGTTTTTGCATCTTCATGAAAATAACTTTAGATCAGATGATCACGATCCCGTTCCGGGTATAGTTCTAACTAAATCTGTTATGAATTGGCTAATTAAGGATAGGGATTTTATAATTGAAAAGCCATGGTCTTAACTTGACCTATTGATGACTATAAGATAATATTTAGACTTATGAAGGTTGCAAAAAATACCGAAATTGAAATAAGAGGAAAGTTAGGTAAGAAAGTTTTCAGAAAAACCTTTTCTCAACTGAAGAAAAGTGGCAGATTGATAAATCATTACAAACGCTTGTCTGTGGATCTATCTCCCGGATTTGACTCTAAATCAAGGTCCTGGAAATCCGACGATCAAATTGATTTAAGAGTTAAAAAGTCGGGAAATTCTGAGAAAATAAGTCTGAAAATCGGTAAGATTCACGCAAAAAAGAGACAAGAAATTGAAATCCGCCTAAAAAAGGGAGAGTTTCTAAATTCTGTTTCACTACTTGAAAACCTTGGCTTTAATAAAGGCATGATCTATTTTTGGGAAAGTTGGGAATTTGAATATAAAGGCTGCGAAGTTAAACTTTCCAAATATTCTGATAATTATTTTACTTGGGAGATCGAGACGATCAACCACAAACTAGATCTCTATGATCTGGCCAAATCTTTAAATCTAGTTCCTTTTACAAAACAAGGCTATAATCGTGCAATAGATTGGGGAAATAAGAATATCCATAATATTTATTCCTATAATTTAGTAGAAAAGTTAATAAAAAAATTTTAGGTTTAATATGTCAAATAAAGAAAAGTTAGGCATGGCAGAAAAAAGAAGAATTGATAAACCAAAAAACAGAGTTAAAACAAAAACTTACTGATTTTGGGCGAAAGGGAAATTATTGACTCGAACCCACGAGGAATTTTATTTTAGAGGCTCACCAAGCCCATTTATTAATAAATTCTGAAAATTTGGAAGAGAAACGAAGCTTCTTGCAAAAAATTGGCTCGAACTGGCAGCTGAAAGACAAAAGAGTCCGATTTGAAGCGCTAAACGAATGGGCGCTGCTAACGCAGCGCCCTCGATTTCCCAATTGGAGCGGGTGATGGGAATTGAACCCACGATCTCTTCCTTGGCAAGGAAGCATTGTACCACTCAACTACACCCGCACTATATTACTTTCACTCTAAACGATTATTTTGTTTACCCTGATCCCGACAAAGTAGGGGAAGATGTGCCGAGGGCGTGAATCGAACACGCATCTGACGCTCTTCAGGCGCCCGCCGTGACCACCTTGGCTACCTCGACTCAAGTGGTCGGTGAGGGATTTGAACCCCCGACCTTACGGATGTAAGCCGTACGCTCTAACCAACTGAGCTAACCGACCTTAATTTTACCAGAATCTGGTGCGCGGGACAGGACTTGAACCTGCACACCTTTCGGCACAGCCTCCTCAAGACTGCGTGTATACCAATTTCACCACCCGCGCTCCTCACCTCATTCAGAGTTAACTTGCCCTGAGTGAACGAAGGGTGCCCTCGAGAGGATTTGAACCTCTACCTCGTTAAACGAGACAGCGTTCTGAACGCTGCGCGTCTACCAGTTCCGCCACGAGGGCAAAAACATACCTGCTTGCCCCGTAGATTGCGAAGCAATTATACCAAAATAGATCTCCTTAAAAAAGTGCAAATGAAAACACATTCTGCTAAAATTCAAAAATGGGTCCGTAGCTCAACTGGAAGAGCAACTCCCTCTTAAGGAGTCGGTTGGAGGTTCGAGCCCTCCCGGACTCACTGTAAGTAGAATAATATACAGTGTGCGAAGTCATTCGACTCTGATGGATGAGTCCTCAGGCCTTTGGCCGTGAGTCTTTCGACCCTGAGCTCAAGACCGAAGGGCTCAGGCCGAATCGGCTCAGACTCGAAGAGCTATATCACTCCTGGAGTGGTTTTGTCTTGACTTTCACACCAATCCTGTGTAATGCTTAGCCTACCTGATTTCAACGGCAAACCTTATGCAGCTTCCTAGTCAACAAGAAGACCCACTATCATTCTGGAAAAAAATTCTTCTTATTTTTATTTTCTTCACAATTACTCCTATCGCTCTTTTCTCAAGTATCATTTCACTAATCGCACTTACGAATGTAAGTTTTCAAGAGCAAACTCCCCCTTCTAATCTTTTCGAAAATCCCAAACCTGGTGTTCAGGTATTCGCATCACTCCCCTCAGAGCAATCCAGCATTTCTGGAAAGGTGCTTGGCGTTGATGCTAGAAGCGAACTTATTAAAAACTATCTTGACATATATAACTCTCCTCTAAAACCCTATTCCGACTTTATTGTAAAGACTTCCGACAAATTCGATCTTGATTATCGTCTGATAACAGCAATCGCTATGAAGGAATCCGGTCTTTGCAAAGTTATACCTGAGGAAAGTTATAACTGTTGGGGATGGGGTATTCACAGTAATGGAACTTTAAAGTTTTCCTCGTTTGAACAAGGGATTGAAGAAGTGTCAAAAGGATTAAAGGAAAATTATTTTGACCAGGGTCTTAGAACTGTGGAAGAGATCATGTCCAAATACATCCCCCATTCTCCGGGAGGTATCTGGGCAGAAAACGTTAGTAAATTTATGAAGGAGATGCAGTAACGCTATGCCCGCAGCCTATGACTACTATGATTACCCCTCCTACTGGAAAGGAAGAGATTACGAACATGAAGCTGAGGTTGTTGCAGTTAAATCTTTTTTAAAAAAGATTCCCCACATCAAAACGCTTTTGGACATAGGATCAGGTTATGGAAGGTTAACGGCATCTTACCTAAGTACTGCTAGTAATGTTATTCTTTCCGACCCCTCGGTAAAACTTCTTAATATAGCCAAAAAAACCTATAAAGATAAAAAGGTTTCTTTCATTCAATCAAAATTGGAAAATTTACCCAAAAGGCTAAAAAATGACTCTATCGATCTTATTATTATTATTCGCGTCTTGCACCACCTCAAAAATCTTGACAATTCACTTCCCATCGTAAGTGGATTACTCAAAAAAGAAGGGTTTTTGATTTTGGAATTTGCCAACAAAAAGCATCTTAAAGCTCTAATTTGCGAATTTTTAAAAGGAAATTTAACCTTTCCTTTAGAGATTTTTCCTCAGGAAAAATGTAAGAAAAGTAAAAAGAAAAGACTTCCTTTTTTCAATTATCATCCTGATCAGATACTGTCCAAACTTTCAGGAAACGGATTTAAAATTCTTGAAGTTCGTTCGGTTTCAAACATTAGAAACCAGCTTTTGAAAAAATTTCTTCCAAAAAAAGTGCTTATCTTTATTGAAAAATCCACTCAGAGATTACTTTCAAAGATAAATTTTGGGCCTTCAATATTTGTTCTTGCCCAAAAAAATAATTCCTAAATATATGCCATAGTAGTTGAATATTATAAGCCTTCAGGATTAGTATTAGATTTCCTACCCAATATTTGACAATCTTATAGTAATGTGATATTATACGCATACGTTTTGAGGCGAACCTAGCTTAGCTGGACTAGCGTCAAAATTTTTGACCCCGAATTTTACGGGGTCTTTTTTTGGCAAAACATTTATGAAAAAATTACTGGCTATAATTATCATTCTCTTAAACATTTTTCCTCTGACAATGGCTAAAAAAGTTTTGGCAGAGGAGGCAGTAGTAAGCCAATCAGGTCGGATTAAAAAAAATTACTTGAAAAAGAATTATATTGATCAAAGAGATTATTACTTAAAAAATTATCTGTCTGAAAAAAGTTCCCCGCTTACTCCTTTTAGCAAAATTTTTATAGCTAGCGCTGATAAATATAATATTGACTGGAGACTTGTCGCTGCAATTACTGGAGTGGAATCATCCTTTGGTAAAAGGGTGCCATATGGTTCTTACAACGCTTATGGCTGGGCAAACGGAAAGTACAATTTTAAGTCATGGGAAGATTCTATCGAACACGTATCAAGAGCGTTAAGAGAAAAATATTACAACAAGGGAGCGGATGATATCGAAAAAATCGCAAGACGCTACGCACCCCCTTCCTCAACTTGGGCATGGAAGGTAAAATATTTTATGGAAAAAATTGACTCAGCTCCTATTCAATTTGAACTTCAAAGTTGATATAATTATAAAAACTTATCGCCCTCGTGGCGGAACTGGTAGACGCGCATGGTTTAGGACCATGTTTCCTTACGGAAGTAGGGGTTCGAATCCTCTCGAGGGCACAAGTGCGTAAAAAAGAATTTGTCCAATAATGGCATTAAAAAATCCCCGTCGTTTCCGATCACAATTTTATACTAGCATAATCAGTCTATTATTAGTATAATTCAAAATAATTAGCAGATAGAAATTGAAAGAAATGGAGGTGAGAAAGTATGGCTAATCCTGACATAACTCCAGGCGGAGGTGCGACGTTGAAGGTTATTAGGTTGATTAAGGGCGAAGAGCGTGAATTTACAACCAGGCCCGCAGGTTATTTAGTCGACGAAAATAGTAAATACATTCCCCTTAATCAACGTCCTACCGAAGTAGTTAAAATAAGACCAATGCATCCTGTCTATACAGATCCTGTCACTGGTGAAGAAAAAGTTGGAAATATCAGTCTTTAAGTTGAATTAAAATTATCACTTAAAAGTAGACAAGGCTTACTAAGTTAGGTTTAAAGTTTCCCGAAAGGCGAAAAAACGTCACAGTTGGATAAGTAGACCCGTGCCTTGAAACTTGCAATCTCAAGTAAGATGGGTTTATATTTAAAGGATGATAAAGTTAGTCCATACTCAAAGGAAACCATTGGCTAAGAATTTAAATTTACTTCTTCTTGTCCCTTCCTTCATTTTTGCTCTTGCACTTTTGTTTTTTTACTTTAATGCCAAAAAGGGACTTGATCAAAATTTAAGCTTACGGGACGATATTAAAATATTGGGTGAAAAATCGCAGCTTGACAATAAAGCTACGGATTTTCTAGAATAATTATATTGATGAAAAAATTAATTACGTTTTTTATACTACTTAGTTTATTTACACTCAATACAACATTCGTATTTGCCAGTGAAACTCTCGAAACAAATATAAACCAAAAACGCCTAGAACTAGAAGTAAGACTTGAAGAAAGAAAACAACTACTGGAACAAAAAAGACTCGAAATTAAAGAAAGAATTCAGGAAAAAAAAGCCACCAGAGAAGCGCGACTTGCTCAATGGCGCAAAGAAAGAATAAGACACTTTTTTAAACGAATAACAATAAGATTCGAAGCCGCAATCTCCCGGTTGGAGCGCTTGATAGAAAGAATTGAGGTACGACTTGCTAACATCAAAGCCAACAATAAAGATTTAGATACTTCAAAGGCGGAAAGCGATCTTAATGATGCTAAATCTTTACTTGAAGAGGCCAAAACTGATATTGAGGCTGCCCAGTCCAATCTAGAATCTGTTTTATCTGCAAATGATCCAAAGCAAGCCTTCTCGGTATTAAGGGAAACTATTCTTGAAGTAAAAGAGAAACTAATCGAGGTTCACAAACTCCTTGTCCAGGTAATAGGCGATATAAAAGGTTTAAGGGTCGGAGAAGGTAAAAACTCTGATGGGGAAACAACGGATTCTCTTGTTCCCTAAATTTTTTTCTGTTACTATAAAATAATGCAATTAGTGTCAAGAAAAAACTTTCTTATTACTTTAGCTGCAGTAATGGTTGTGGCAATGGGCATTATGGCCTTAAGTTTAATTCAAAAGAGAAAAGCTCCTAAGAGTGATTTTGATAAACAAATCGAACAAGTTCAAACACAATCGGAGTCAACTGATATCGAATCTTTAGAAAAAGATTTATCCCAAACCGATCTTTCGGATTTGGACCAGGAACTTCAAAATATTGACCAGGAACTTGAACAAGCAGTTTATTAGTGTTGCCCCTTCTTGAAAAACTTGATGGCTGTTAGTAAAAAACTTTCTTTAATTTTGATATTCAGTTTTATAATCGGAGCTTTTTCAATTATCTTTTTAGGGAAAAAATTAAAACTAGAAATTAAAAATATTGCGAAGTTACGCTTCGACTCCTTTTATACAACTTACATAAAAACCAGACCCAGGGTTAAAATAAATAATACCGAAATATTTGTCTTTCTTGCCCGGTCTTCCCGAGAAAAGGCAAGAGGTTTATCTGGAAGATCAAAATTAGGTGAGTATGAGGGAATGCTTTTTATCTTCGAGAATAAATCTTATCCTTCATTTTGGATGAAGGACATGAATTTTCCAATTGATATAATTTGGATTTCTGACGGAAAGATTGTCGGCATTGAAAAAAATATCCCCAATCCAGAACCGGTAACAGATAAGCGGACTGTACAGGAAGACTCGCAGCTTATCCGCTATCGCCCGACTATAGGAATTGATTACGTTCTTGAAGTAAACGCCGGATTTTCAGAAAAAAATATGCTTAAAGTTGGCGACAACGTAAATTTGGTAAACTTGACATCAAAATAAAATAAACCTATCCTAAATATATCTTTTAAAAAGTGCAAAAGCTAAAAGAAAAAATCCTAAAAGCTATTAAAGTTCCCAAGTTTCTTCATGTTTTTTTATTTGCAAGTTTTGTTTCGTTATTTTCATTAATTTTGGTTTGGGTTTCTGTTTCCTCAACCCTCAAAAGAAAAGAGACGATAAAAACTAAAGCAGCTGAACCTGACGCAGGTAAATTTTTTGATCTTCCCACTCCCTGCACAAATTGCGGAAATATGATGAGGGTTGGAAGCCGTTTTTTTCTGATTGATGAGGGGGCAAGCGGTAAAAGATTATTATCAGCAAACCTTTCGGTAAACGGAATTGAAGATATAAGAACTTCTGAAAAGTGGTCTGTAATTGATAATTTCATAAAAAATAACGCCGCATCTTCCCCGGCCCAAATTTCAGTTAAAAACGAAAACTTACTTTGGGTTCTCCTGGAAAGCGTAACTAATGAAGGCGGGTATAAATTTGATGTCTACAGGTACCAATTCACCAGTGGAAATTGGCAACAAGCCAGGCAAACTTTCGATACTGACAATTTTAGTAACCAAAATAAGCTAGCAACAGCAATTTCAAATGTTGATAATCAGGGCAATATCTGGATAGTTACTCGTTGGGGGACAGAGAAACCTTACACTTTTAAAATTTACAGGATTGATACCAACCACCCCAGTGTATCCGCAGTCGAGGAGTTTAACTCATTAGCTACCAATTTTCCTGATGTTAATAAGCTTACAACAATCAGTAAATTAGTAACTTACGGTAACCATCTTCTTATGCTTACAAAAACAGAATGGCTTATCCCAGATACATATCCTCCCCAGACAAATTACTCAAACTTCCTGACAACTGTAAATATAACTAACCCCCAAATTCCCTTAATTCTTAACTATTACGAACCCAGATATGCAAGGGAACTTGGATTGGCTAAGGACATAAGTATCGACAGACAGGAAAATAAACTTTGGGTTTCATACGGAGAATATATTTATTCAGCTTCCGCTCGAGGAGCCGGTGCCTGTTCACGGCCTTTAAACACTCTGGGAACTGAGTATATACCCTGGAATTGCTTACAGACAACCTTCGGCAGCAGCACCTGTCCCGAAAATACAGCTATAGGATTAGTTAACCTTATAAGCGCTGACCACTCTTACCCTTCCACAGGAACTTATAACAACGCTTTATGGCTGAGTAGAAAGGCTGGCTCCGGCGCCTGCGCGCCAGGAGTTTTGCTTTGCCGAACAGGAGCTTCCGGTATACAAAGTTGCAGAAAACCCTTAGAAGCCAACTGGCCAAGTTTTAACGTCAATGCTCTTTATAATTATAATCCCGGAAGCGAATCTTTATTAATAGGCACCAGTGGTAATGGATTAAAACTATACGATCCTTATAATAAACTGGTAAATAGCGTCTGCGTAAATAATTATGAATGTCCATCCAATATCTGCGCTCAGGATCAGGATAACGACGGACATGTTGCCATAACCTTTGATTCTGCCCAAGCCAAAAGATGCCAACCTGAAGGAAGGTTAACTGATGATTGCTATGATAAAAACGCAAATGCTTATCCGAAATCAAGCTATTGGGGAATAACAAATAGAGGCGATGGCAGTTTTGATTATAATTGTGATGGCACTCCAACAAGAAGATATCCCTGTATAACCAATATTAGCTCCAAAGATTCTAGCTATTTCACCTGCTCGTCTGATAAAAAGAAATCCAAAAACGCAGGTTTTATAGGTAACTTAACTTCTATTCCGGATTGCGGGAAAACTGGCACAACCTACAGATGCGCTGGCTATCCCCAAAGTTCATGCTCCGGCACCCCTGCCTATGCCAATGTCTGCGCTTCCGGAGATTCACTCTGCCAAACAACTCTTACAACAGCCAATTCCTACAAAATAGTAAGCTCTTCAGTTGCTCAGGAGTGTCAATAATTGATTCCTCAACTCACACCCACTTAAGATTGTCGGTTGATCAGACTTTCAGGCTGAATTCCTCTAATTCCTTAACACCTCCGAAGGAAATTCTGTCAGGAACTGAATTAGGCTCTGTTAAAAACATTCGGGCAGGGGTTATGGCAAACCTGCCTGTGCAGACAGGATCTCCCCAGTACTCGTTTATTTTGTCAACTGCCTTAACCAGATCTTTCTTTTTATCAACGTTCTCAAAAAGACCAAGTTGTAGACTATCTAACTTTACCAGCTTGAAACAGGAAACCGCTAATTCACGAACAGGCTTCTGATAAGCTGATTGGCAAAGAATTTTAAAGGCTTTCTTATAAATGTCACGCGAATCAAAAAGTGCATTTTCGAAGCTAGCTCCTTTATGCCAATAACTCCAATCACTGTAAAGAATGGAAATATTGACACCACGCGCTTTATATCCGGCACACCTTAATCTTGCCCCCATTTTGGTGACAAGTTTGGAAAGAATAGGAGAAAGTTCGTCGGGCGTGGCAAGCGGCTTTGACAAGGCATAGGAATTTCCGTAGCTTCTGCGACCAAACTCAATATCATCAATCTCATACCCACGAAGCCTCAAATACCAGTAATAAGCGTTAACTGATCGAAAGGCAACTTTTAATTTCCATAAAGGCGCATGATAAAAATCTAAAACCGAATAAATTCCCATACTACCAAGTCGAGCTGCATTGCGCATCTTTATATAGGGAAGATCCGTTAGCTTAAGTCTAAGATAACAGTTTAAGAAATTATCTTTGTTAACTTCCTCCAACCCATCCGGCTTGTGAAGGTTCGATGCCACCTTTGCCAGAAATCTATTTGGGGCAATACCGATAGAAACCGTCAACCAATCTCCGATTTCTTTTCTAATCCGCTGCTTAATCTCTCTGGCAACATCGCACATTATCCCAAAAGATCTCACCTTGTCCTGACAAGGTGAGATCTTAGTGAAATCGGAAATATCCAAAACAAACTCATCTATACTCTTGGCGGTAACGTCATAAGTGTAATAGGATAAAAGTTTTTTAAGTTTTAAGTGCACACTTCTATACTTCCATGGATCGGGTGATAAAACAATTAATTTCGAATATAAAAGCTTTCCATCTTTCACCCTCATTCCTGTTTTTATCCCGTATCGCTTGGCTTCAACAGAGGCTGCCAAAATACAACCATTGGATGTTTCATAAGCAGCAACAGCAACAGGTTTACCCCTAAGATGCGGATTTGCCTGTTGTTCAATGGTTGCAAAACAGGAATTAAGATCAATATGCATTAACGTGGAAGATTTTGGATTGAAGGATAAATTTTTCATTTTTTTAACTTAATTCGCCATCGCTTGTCTCTTCCAATCTCCAATGCAAGTTTTCTGTATTCAAAACCAATCTAAAAAACATACTTTTACTGGCAACAGAAAAAACATGGAAAAGGGTACGTCCTTGTCTGAATGTGTGATGAAGCCCAACTTTAACTATCGGGTAAAATCGATTGTTCCATATAATCCATTTGGGGTAAACTTTTCTTTTTTTACTGTCAAAAGAAAGTGAAACTGAAACCGGGCTAGAAATTTTTTCAACCATAATCTTTAATCCAAATATTATACGAACTTACATACTCTTTATATCTCCAAACAAAATCCAAAGTCAAGAGCTAAACTTGTACACCATATCCGTAAAGTATCCCAACGTGCGAAACTATTCCACACCCAGTGTGGCTTTATTAAAAAAAACAGAATATTTCTAATTCTTTTGCTTGCAATTCATTTCTATGCAAAATAAACTAATTACATGAAACCCCTACTGCCTCTTGAAAAGAAAGAATTACCCCAAGCACCTGCCCTCAGAAAACTTATCGGTCCTTCGTTTATACTTCTGGGTTTGGGACTGGGGAGCGGGGAACTAATACTTTGGCCATACCTTACATCCAATTTTGGTTTGGGCATAATCTGGGCTGCGGTTTTGGGAATTACTTTACAATTTTTCCTGAATATGGAAATCGTAAGATACACCCTCGTAACCGGAGAGAGCGTTTTTGTTGGATTGACAAGAAAGTTCGGTCGGATAACCCCTTTCTGGTTTATCGCCTCAACTTTAATCCCCTGGATGTGGCCGGGAATTATTGCCTCCTCTGCGAAAGTTCTAGCAGAAGCGCTAGGAATTGAATATTCAAAGTTTTTAGGAATATTTTTGCTTTTGTTTTTAGGAGTGATCTATAGTTTCGGAAAAATTGTTTATAAAACACAGGAAAAAGTGCAGAAAACAATAATTTTGATAGGTGTTCCTTTTATCTTTCTGATTACTCTTTATTTTGCCAGACCAGCTCACTGGCAGGCACTTTTTCAGGGTATAATGGGAAGGGGGGAAGGCTTTTGGTTTTTGCCAGTAGGGCTTCCATATGCCACTTTTTTAGGAGCACTTGCTTATGCCGGCGCAGGCGGTAATTTAAATCTGGCACAGTCTCTATATGTAAAAGAAAAAGGATACGCAATGGGAAAATTCTCAGGAAATATCACAAATATTCTTAGGGAAAAGGGAAAAGACATAAGCTTAGAAGGAGCCACATTTGATACATCACCAGCTAATCTGAAAACATTTAAACTCTGGTGGAAAAGGGTTAATATTGAGCACGCACTTATCTTCTGGGCCACAGGTGCATTTACCATGATTTTACTTAGTCTTTTGGCTTATTCAACCACTTACGGAGCCCAGGGCATCGATAAAAGTATAAATTTTGTAATAAATGAAGCAAATACTATTTCTATAAAAACCCATCCCCTTTTAGGAACATCCTTCCTTACCTTAGTTTGTTTAATGCTTTTTGGCACTCAGTTCTCTGTGTACGGATCCAATAGCCGAATCACTTCAGAAAACTTGGCAATCTTGAACCGAAATAAATTAAAAACTGGAAGCCTTGCGAAATATTTCTATATTTTTTTATGGTTACAAATTATTGCCGGAGTAGTTATTTTTGCATTAGGCTTTACAGAACCGCTTTTACTAATAATTACCGGAGCTGTTCTTAACGCTTTTTCTATGTTTATCTATAGTGGAATGATTTTATGGCTTAATCTAACCAAACTTGAAAAATCTTTAAGACCATCGGCTTTCAGGATTGCGATGATTTCTTCTGCCTTTCTTTTCTACGGAGGCTTCAGCATTTTTACAATTATTCAAAATATCTAGAATCTCAGAGTATCCTGAGTCCTCACACTTTCTCTAACCATTCCAATTGTTTTAAGTTTTTCTCTTATTTCCTCAAGAGAAAATACGGATAAATCAACATCTGATTTTTTGCACTCAATTAAGGCTAAAATATAACGTCTGGCAAACCTTGCATCCTTATGTTTTAAATATTTTAATGGGTCAGGAGTACTTTTTAATCCAAAGGTATCGATTAATAAAGAGGAAAAAAGAAAACTGCGAAAGATTCTGGCTCCGGTTATATTCTCGATAAGAAGCGGAAACTCTTCTTTGGCAAAGAGATTCTGATAGGTTATAGTCACTCTGTTAAGGCAAACCGAAATTCTGTTTGGAAATAAAGTAAAAGGAAAAACTGAGTGCGCCTCAAAAACAACCTTTTGAGATTTCTCTACAAGGTGATTCAACTTGCTTTCCTGTGGTGGTTTCTCAGGGGCATAATTTTGAAGTTCATCCTCAACATTTATATAAACGGTCCCTTGCAGATGTCGACTTTTCGGGAGCATCAAAATATCCCTGCTTATATTATATACCCACATTTTTTAAATCTGCAAGTTTTGCACTGTAACATAATTACATCGACACTTTTTAAGTGTGAATCGCCTCCGAGATGTGCGAAGCCAGGTACCATACGGTACTTGGCGAAGTACTCCTCGAAGGTGGATGGATTTACTGACTTCACCTCGGAGGAGTCCTTTCGGGTTACCGTTCGAGGTTGCTATTCGCGATTTCAAGAATTCCCCGATACAAGTATTGGGAATGAATCGAAGAAAAGATAACATCTAGATAATACCTTGCAACAAGTTTCGAGGAAGTTGTTATAATGCGAGCGTAAAACCACATGCGTAAGCTTGTGGATATAAGCTCCAAATAAGTCTCGCGTATGCGAGCATTACAAAATACCATCGGGCGTAAGCCAGTGGTAGTTTATTAAGGGAAGTGTGAAACTTGTAGTCAGACAAAAATCATATAACTGGACTTTGAGGAATTAGGACTCTTAAAATAAAATTAATTAAAGGGCTTATAACAGAAAAAACCGGGGATACTCCTGCAAAAGTTGGAAAAATAAGAAGAAAAAGGATAATTATTCCGTATCGATTGAGAAAATTGTCTGCTTCCCGAGCTTCCTTTTCTGGAAGAAAACCTATAAAAATTTTACCACCATCCAAGGGGTGGATGGGAATGAGATTGAAAAATGCTAAAGTCACAGAGAGCATGATTGTGGGAACCAGAAGATCGGCCAAAAAGGTAAACGGAAAGGGACTTGAGAAAAGTCTTACTACAATTGAAAGAAGAACTGCTACAAGCAGATTTGAGGCAGGGCCAGCAAGAGAAATTAGTGCGGAGTCACGTCTCGGTCTTTTTAAATTATAAGGGTCAAAGTGAACTGGCTTTGCCCAACCAAACGGAATAACTGGAATTCCGATGGCCCGCATCAACACAAGAATTAATAGCATACTTGTACCAACAGGGTCATAATGAACCAAGGGGTTAAGAGATAACCTCCCCATTATTCTGGCTGTGGGATCACCCAAACGATCTGCCATCCAGGCGTGCGCAGCTTCATGGACAGTAATCGCAAATACAAAAGCTAATATCCAGGCGATAATCGACATAATCAAATTCGTCTTTGCCAAATCACTTTCTTATTAGTATAATTATATACTCATCTTACTTGGAATTGTAAGTTTTGAAGGCTTGCTCGCGCAAATAGGCTTGTCTGCGTAAGCAGATATGCGCCCATTTTTGTTATTCGTTAGATACAAAATGGAGTAAAATGGGCATAAAGAAGTAAAAACTCAAAAGTTTTAAATTTTAATCTGTAATTTTAAATATGTCCTACGTCTGCGACATTTGCGGTAAAAAAACGAAAATTGGTAGCAGTAAAAAACACAAAAGAGGTGTTGCAGGAAAGCGTTGGAAAGACAGGGTAACAGCGACTCCGCGACTTTTTAAACCCAATCTTCAGAAGAAGACTATTATAGTTTCTGGTGAAAAAAGGAAAGTGAAGCTTTGTACAAAGTGTATTAAGAGAATAAGAAAGTTTGGATCTGTAAAATCTTACTCCAATATACAATTAGGATAACCTTCCAGAAATTGTCTCCAGGTAACCGGGTCTTTTCCTTCTAATTGGACTAAATCAGGCACTAGGTGGTGGGTATTAGGCACTGGTTCTTCAAGGTGTGCTTTCAAAATTTTCAGTCGTTTAGTTTGCCCTGATAAACTTAAACGAAGAAGGGTCCAGGCAACAGGCCATGGCTGCATAGATCGAATAAAGCGCTCAAGAAGACGAGAAGTAGGTTGAATAGAGAAATTATTTATAAATGGAAT
>Ga0209542_10004212_pt1 | contig 29826 bp, 30 predicted proteins | sample RifCSPhighO2_01_FD_184028 | JGI IMG/M metagenome (GOLD analysis project Ga0209542, IMG submission 184028) | Soil microbial communities from Rifle, Colorado - Rifle CSP2_plank highO2_0.1 (SPAdes) (version 2) | ecosystem: Environmental > Terrestrial > Deep subsurface > Rock core/Sediment ... | reverse complement strand
TAAAAAACCGGCAGAATCAGAAGTAAAACAGCCTTAGTCAAAGTCATACCCTTCCACAGAGATATTAAAGTCAGGATATAGGTCAACAGACCTAAAACTGCCACCAGGTAATATCTTTTAAATAAAACATTAACCGGCTGGGTTATTAAAATGAAGGCCAAAGTAACAATTATTGATGTGGCAACAATCTTCTGCCTTTTACTTAAAAATTTATCGGATTTCTCAAGAATTGCTTTCATTACTTGGATACAAGCTTTTTCAGTACATGGCAAATAGCTATAGCTACGGCGTCAACCGCATTATCATCCCAGCTTTTTTTTCTTTTTGTGCCCATCATCGGTTTTGATAATTCGGCAGCCTTCTCGCCTTTCATTTTAGAAACAAAGTTTCTGACCCCCTCATGAACCTGTTTTTTATCCGCCCTCCCCGCCCCCGTCACCATCAATTTTACCTGCGGCCCGGCATATTCAAAAATTGAGATATCGGCCATTCCTGCCGCCAGCATGACAATTCCTCTCGCCTGCCCGACCGCGATAGCTGTCTTGGTGTTGGCGCCAAAAAAAAGCATTTCAATGGCAATTTGTTCCGGGGAAAATTTTTCTACAACCAGCTGCATTTCCGAATAAAGCTGCACCAGCCTTTTCTCCATCGGAATGTCTTTCGGAGTCGAAATAAAACCGTAATCAACCAGTTCAATTCCATAATCACCGAGCTCCCTGCCTAAAATATCTTCGGGCACATCGATAATTCCATAACCGGTACTGGCCGTCCCGGGATCAATTCCTAAAATTCTCATAGTTTAAATCTACGTAAACACTAAATTCGAATATCGAAATTCGAAACAAATCCAAAATACCAAATTCAAATGTTCTAAGCATTTTTCTTATTTTGGATTTAGATATTGTTTAGTATTTCGGATTTCGTGCTTCGAATTCATTCTGTCATTAATTCCTCTGGTATATCAAAATTGGCATACACTTTTTGTACATCATCATGGTCTTCCAGTTTTTCGGTAAAAGCCAAAATTCTCTCTGCTTCTTCTTTGCCGGTAATTTCAGCCAACATTACCGGTTTCATAATAATACCTGAAAATCCGATTTTAAAATTGTGGTCCTTTAAATAAGTCAAAACCTGCGAATAGCCTGTTGGATCAGTATAAACTAAGTATTTTAGACTGCCCTCTTCGTTAATTTCTTCAACATCCTCCGCCCCACCGTCAATGATTTCCAGAATTTCAGTCTCACTATTCCCGCCTTTGGAAAAAACTTTTATTTCACCGACCTTTTTAAACATGTAAGCCGTACTCCCGCTCCCTCCCAATGCTCCGCCGGTCCGGTCAAATAAATTTTTCATTTCCTGCAAAGTTCTTAACTTATTATCCGTTACCACTTCTACTAAAAAAGCCGTCTTGGCCGGCCCAAAACCTTCATACACCACCTCTTCCAGGGTTTGTCCCGGCAGATTGCCTAGTCCTCTGTCGATGGCCCTTTGAATATTCTCCTTGGGCATATTAACCGACCTGGCCTCCTCGAGAGCCATTCTCAGTCGTGGATTTGCTTCCGGATCGCCCGAATTGCCCAGTTTGGCAGCTATAGTTATCGCATTACCGACTTTGGTAAAGGTTAATCCCCTCTTGGCATCTGCCGCCCCTTTAGCTCTTTTAATAGTTGACCACTTACTATGACCTGACATATTACAGGATTATACAGCCAGTTTTTCTCAGTTACCAGTTGACAAGATCAGACAATGTTTCTTATACTCTACCATCAATGATCGACGGGACCACCTCGCCTGAACTCTTGCACAAAATGGCAATCAACGCTGCAATTTCCTGTGACTGGAAAAATGCCATCACCTTAAATCAGCAATTACTGGAAACCGAACCTAAAAATACCGAGGTCTTAAACCGGCTGGCCAAAGCTTTATTTGAAACCGGCAGTTATTCCCAGGCAAAGAAAATTTACCACCAGGTTTTGGAAATCGACCCCTACAACACAATTGCCCAAAAAAATTTGAAAAAAGTGTCTTCGCTGAAAAAAGACGGTGTCGGTCCTTCCTCGCAGTTTATGAGTCTGTCCCCCTCTATGTTCCTGGAGGAACCCGGAGTAACCTCTCTGGTCAATCTGGTTAAAGTGGCAGAGCCTCAAAAATTACTCAAGCTCTCCCCCGGTACCGTAGTCAGTTTAGTTCCAAAAAAACGGAGTGTTTCGGTAACCGATTCGGGCAACGTTTATTTAGGGGCCTTTCCCGATGATAGTGCATTCCACCTGTTGAAACTTTTAAAAGGCGGAAACAAATATACCTCTATAATTAAATCCGTGAAACCCAACGGGCTTACAGTTTTAGTCAGGGAAATTTACCGGGCAAAAAAATTCAAAAATCAGGCTTCGTTTCTTGATGACACCAGAATTGTAGCCTATTCCTCAGAAAATATTCCTTTAATCGGCGAAGGCAGTTCGGATGAAAACGAAGATTCAGTCCCCTCTTCCGAGAGTCTGGTAACTTAAATCACAATATCAAAAATCTCCTGTGAGGTTAATTTAAAATCTGCGACTTCTTTAGGTATTAAAGTTCTTTTCTTGAATGATTCAAACTTCTTCAGTTCGGGAAAACTATCTTCATGCTTATTCAAACCTGTTGAGTCCCGGAAAGCCTGGTTTACTTTCTTGGCCAGATTTACTCTTTCAACGGGATCACTGTCTGAAACCATCAGGCGCAAAGTTGACTGAAAATAGGTCCCGTCCTTACCATGCTGGGGCTCCCCTACCAGCTGGACAAAAACTTTTTGCTCATTGCCGATAATCAACTCTTTCATTTGGTTACCGATATGCATATGCCTTTTATCATTATTTTTAGGCTCAATCAGCCAAGTCAGTGTTTCATTAACGCTGACTTTCTTTTCCGAATCCGGTCGGGTCCCAACGGAGTCAGGCTCGCCCAAATAATCCTCAAGTTCTACCAGATTAAGCTCGGGAAATAAATTAACCAGTTCTGCCGGGCCGAAAAGCACTATAGCTTTCTCCTTACCTTTAATCAACCGCTCCAGCGAAAAAAAGTTTTTCCTCTCCGAAACAAGCCGGTGCAATTTATCCAAAACCTGTAAAGTCAGGGCTTGGGGATTGCCAATAAAAAAAAGCTCATTTAACGATGAATCCTCCGGAAATTCCTCAAAATCCCGCATTGAACGGAAGGCTATAACAGCGGAAACCAAAATGATGATGAAAAAAAGCGCAATCCAAATCACATATAGAATTATAATTCTACTCGAGAGAATTACAAGGTTCAGGAGACTAAGTAAAAAATTTCCTCACCGGATCGTGAAACAGATCCTTATCTTGATGACCAATAATTAAAATACTCTTCCCCTAACACCAGGTTAATGGCCGCCCTGGAATTGAGGACTTCGATATCGGAAGTCCGGCAATTATCCTGCAGACAATTCGGAGTAAACACTTCACTTAACCGTTTATAAGTCCGGCTCTTATCAATACTCTCCCCTTCTCTGGGGTTAATATAAATTCCGTTTTTGACAAATTTTTCCGAAGTATTGCTGATAATCGTCACCCTGGCACCTAAATTGTTAATCATCCTGACTGCAGCCGAAGTCAGGCCCGGATGGTCCGTCCCGTTAAAAACTGCAACCGTTAAGTCTTCCTGTGATAAAGCCGGGTCATTTAAATTTTGCTTGATGAAGGTATCTAACTTAACCCCGTCGACACCCAAAACACGGCTTGAATCAGGCAGCAGCTTGCTTGAGGTAATAGCAGAACGCAGTAAGTCTAAAGAGGTAATTTTATCCTGGCGGACTTTTGATGCTTGCGAAACAAAATCCATCGCTTCTTTTAAACTCAGGTCCGTTTTCACCCTGGTTAAAAAGGAAAAACCGGTGAAGATATTGCTTTTCCAGCTTTCAATTTCTTTAACTATGTCCAGATCCCGGTCGGTTTCTATTTCGAGTATTCCGTCTACCGGCAAAGCCAGCATTCTGGAGACCGACATTTTCAGCAAGTCCTCCCCTATCGCCGGCCTGTTTTCCTGACCAAGTTTATAAATACTACCCAATTTCCAAAAACCGAAGTTTTTCGGCACGTCCAGGAAAACCTCATCCGACAGCTTAATCACTGTAATCTCTTCTTCTTTGGGATTTAAACTGACAAAGTTAAGTTGTTTTAAGTCACTGCCGGCGTTGTTTTTTTCGGTTTTTGCCACAACTAAATTCAAAACCGAATCACCGTTCCATGTATACTCCCGGGCTTTGGTATTTAAAACGTAAAAAGGTTTTTGAAAGTCGGAAAGAAACTGGAAAGCCTTTCCAAGAATAAGCAGCATTCCTAAAAGCAACAGTGCCAGCAAGGCCAGTTTAAGGTTCCTGCCGGTTTTTTCACTTTTACTAAAAGGTTTGCCTTTTTTAAAAGATTTCTCTTTTTTGTCTTTTTTCCACACTAAAAACTTTAACCCTCTCTCCGTCCCTGCTCATAAAAAACTGCTCTTATCTAACCTAGAATTTACTTTTGCCTTTTGTTGCAACCGTGGGTGGTGTGAAAACCGGGGCCGAACTGATTAATTGTCCGCTTGCTCCCTTTTTCTTTTTTTTCTTTTCGCCCTTGAAAAAACTTCCAAACGACATAATTTAATGATAGTTTTCAGCCTATTCTTTGTCAATGCTTTTATTTCATGCCTGAAAAATTCATTTCCGGCCAATGATGCTTAAGTTGGTTAACCAGATACTCCCCTGACACCTGCTCCGGCATAATTACATAATCGGCTCCTAAAATCCTTAGGGCTTTGGCGTGTTCATGGTCCATCGCCCGGGCTATAATCTTAGCCCTGATTTTCTTCTTTTTGCATTCATCCAAAAGAATTTCGTTATCATATAAATCCCTGGTGGTTGAAATAATTAACTTTGCTTCTTCAAGTTTTAAATTCTCATACATTTCCAGATCACCGGCATCACCATATAAAACATTAACTCCTTTCTTTTTTAGAGCTTCAACAACATGGGGATTAAAATCCATAACCACAAAGGGAATTTTATTTTCGTGTAAGAATGTAACTACCGGCCCCCCTACTCTATGCGCACCAATTACAACAACATGATCTTCCAATCCATCCAACTGTTTAGTTTCCATATAATGAATATTGGTTTTATGCTCAAAAAATGACAAAAAAGGAGAAAAGAAGGTGTATATGTTTTTGGATTGGGAAATCAAAACGGCCGAAATAATAATTGATAAAACAGTAACCGGAGCCATTACCGACAGTGTGATTTGCGGAACCAAGTTCATTTCTACACCAACCAACAGTATTATCAAAGCAAATTCGGAAATTTGAGAAAGATTTAAAGATGTCTGGAATATGGTATGTTTTCTAAATCCAAATATTCCTAAAACCAGAAGAAAAATAAGCGGTTTAAAGAATACGGCAAAAGCTGTAAAGACAACAATTACCCACCAAACCGAAGCCAAATCAGACAAAATGACCTGGGACCCTAAGAAAATAAAAAACATTGCCACAAAGAAATCACGAAGTGGTTTGATTTTTCCCTGAATTTGCAAATGATACGGACTGGTAGCCAGCGCAACGCCTGCTAAAAATGCGCCGATAACAACCGAGAAACCCGATAAGACAGCCAGGGCGGTAAACAAAAAACACCAGGTCACTGCGGTTAGAAATAACAGCTCGATCGAAGTAGCAACGGAATCAAAAAGTTTTTTTAAAAGATACTTGGACAGGATAAAGGTTAGCACAAACAGCCCGATGGCTTTCAGGCCTAAATAGATAACCGGCAGGCTTTGTTCGGCTGAGAATTGGCCGTTGATGCTGCCGATTGAAATGAACATCAAAGCCAAAATTGCAATCAGATCCTCAACCAGTAAAATTCCCAATGATAATTTTCCGTAAAGGGATGTTAAATCCCTTTTTTCCAAAAGGAGCTGGACCACTACCACAGTTGAGGAAAAACCCAAGCCTAAACCCATTAATAGGCTGGAAATCGGTGAAAAGCCGAAAAATCCCGCCAGGGCAAACCCGGCTGAGGTTGAGATAATAATCTGGGCCAGTGAACCGATAATAATCGGCTTGCCTAACAGCCTGATTTCCCTTAAATCAAGCTCCATCCCAATCAGAAAAAGCACAAAAGCTATACCTAAATCAGGCAGAATTTTAAAAATCCCCAGTGTCTTAGGATCAAACTGTCCGACCAGGGCTAAGGTTACCCCGCTGACTAAATAAGCAATAATCAGGGGCAGTTTCAGTTTATGGACGAAAAAACCAAAAAAAGATGATAACGACAAAACCAGGGCAAGTTGTAGAAAGACGTTATTCATCCCAGTTAAAAGGACAGTTTAATTTTTAATCGGTTAATCATATTTTCTCCAATACGCTAAGTGCCGAACTCAAATCCCCGGCCAGCCCGGATTCAAAAACCATCTTTTTTCCTGTCCGCGGGTGATTAAGTTCCAGTCTTTGAGCGTGCAAAAACTGCCTCGGACACCATCTTCTGTCCAGCCGGACAGTCTTCCGCCCTCCGTATTTTTCATCAGAGACAATCGGAAAACCGATGTATTTTAAATGTACCCTAATTTGATGCGTCCGTCCAGTCAAGGGAAAACAATTCAATAAAGTAAACAGCGGATAACGGATAGCTGATAGTTTTTTGTATTGAATTTTTGAAAAGCCCGGGAAAATTTCAACTATACCCTCCTGCTTCATTTCGAACCGCTGAATCGGTTCAAATCCGGTTTCAGCCGGCTTGCCATCCTCATCCCAGACTATAAACTTTTCCCTGTTCCCGGGATTTCTGGCAATTGCGCCCAACACTACCCTGCTCTCTTTAAATTCACCATGAACCAGAGCCAGGTATTGTTTTTTAACCTGCCTGCTTTTAAATTGAGCTTGCAGATTTTCCAGAACTTCCTGCGTTTTGGCGGCTATGATTACGCCTGATGTATCTTTGTCCAGCCGGTGAACCACTCCTCCCCGATCCAGGTTTATCTTAAATTCAGCAGTTAAAATATCCGACAGGGTTTCGGAGGTAATTGTGTCGGCCGGAGTCACAACGAGACCGGCAGGTTTATCTAAAACCAGAATGTCGGAATCTTGAAAAATTACTTTTATCTCAGACATTACAGGTTAAGTAATGAGATTGGAAATTTGCAGATAGTTATGAATTTCCTGAAGCACCTGATCCGGGTTAAGCGCTGACTTAATCATATAACCGGCAGCCCCCGCCTCAAAACAATTTTTAATAATGGCATCCTGGCCAATATTGGTCAACACAACTATCGGGCCGTTGGTTTTGACCGGCGGATTCATTTTAGTTTCACGCAAAATTGCCAGACCGTCTTTCTTCGGCAGCATGATGTCTAAAAGAACCAGGTCGTAACCCCCCTGGTGAATTTTGGCAACAGCGCTCTCCCCCTCAGGAGCAGTATCAATTACCATACCTTCCGACTCCAGAAGCTCCTGATAAAACTCCCTCAGGAATTGATCATCCTCCACAATTAAAACTTTTTTATTTGCATCCATGCCGAAACAATTATTAACTATTTGCCCGAAAGTTGCAAATTTTTAACCGATTTCAGCCGGTTGGTTTTCAGTTCTGAAAATAATATCCGAGGGCTCGTTCGGATATGCCTGGATCGCTACCGGTTCAAGCAGTTTGACCTCACCTTCCGGTCTATAATGATACTTCTCCGCTTTACCCAAAAGCTCGGTGGTTGCCACAGGCAGACTGAAAGTAAAGGTTGCTCCCCTGCCTTCTCCCTCCGACCTGACATTAATAGACCCTTTCATCAACTCAACCAAACTTTTACTGATAAACAGGCCCAAACCTGTTCCGCCGGTTGAGGAAGCAGCGATATAAGAATCCTCCAGGCGTGAGAATTTCCGGAACAGCCGGGACAGGTTCTCTTTCGAGATGCCCACGCCGTTATCGCTGATTGAGACTTGCAGATTTTTTCCGTCACTAAAGTAAGAGACGATAATTTTTCCGTTTTCCTGGGTGAACTTAAGGGCATTGCCCAAAAGGTTAAGCAGGATCTGGTGTGTTTTGTTGGGATCGGCGAAAACTTTTGGCACCACCGCACCAACAACCTCGATCTGCAAATTCTTTTCCTTGGCTTTAGCATCAATTTCAACCAGGACTTCACCAACCAGATTTTGTATATCAAAAGCCTGTGGGGCAATTTCAATCCTTCCCGACTCAATTCTGGATACGTTTAACATATCGTTAACCAGATTGATCAGTCTTTCTGTTGAGATAAGCGTTCTCTCGAGGTATTTTTTTAACTTCTCGGATAACGGAATATCGGATTTATGAAGCGCCATCCAGGCATAAGAACGGATAGCGGTCATCGGAGTACGCAGCTCATGGGAGGCGATGGAAACAAAATCATCCTTTAATTTATCCAGTTCGTGAAGTTTGGAATTCATCTTATAGACCTCCTGGGTAACCTGGGACAAAGTTATTTCGGTGTCATGAATCTTGAAGGCGAAATTGAGTAGATTTGTAATAATCATAACCAGCTCTTTCTCTTCCTCTGATAAGGAGTTGGCCTCACGCCCGGTTCCTAGAGTTAGAACACCAATTAGATTATTGGCTCTCATAACCGGTGACAATACCAAAGTTTTAATGACCGGCAAATTTTTACTAAGAAGAGTTAAATCGGCTGTCACAAATAGCCGCCCCCAAAGCAGCTCCTTTTCCCAATCATGCCGGTTATCCAAAAGTAAATCTGTGTTTATAACAGTCGGCGGTAAATCAATCCTGGTAGTCAGGAAACTCGAATCGGCAAAGAAGGATTGGCTGACTTTTGACTCATGCCCCAAAAAAACCACATCAACGAAGTCATAATTTATGCCTATGGATAAAAGCTGAAGCAAAATCTGGGGTAAAAGGAAGTTAAAAACAGACTTAGAATCCTCGGAAGCCATCAGTATTTGCTCTAGTCTGAGATAAGCGTTAACCGATTGAGAAGAAAGCATAAGCTAATATTATCACAGGACCGAAACTAGTTTCTGAGTATATCGGGAATATCGGTCTGGGAAATTTTTTCGGAGAAAGGTTTAAAAGCCTCTTTGCATACTTGAATTGAGGCCTGACCGAAAAATTTCTCAAATTGTCTGACTAAATTATCCAGAGTTTGTTTTTTATTTCCGGTAATTTTTACATCATCCGTACTGGTCAAAGTTAGTCCGTTTACCTTTTTAGCTTGGTCAAGAGCTATCGGTCCAATGATCGCCTGTTGTTCCTTTATTATTTTACTAACTGCCTGGACAACCGGATCCATATTTTTACTCGTAAGTTCTAAATGAGATCAGACTAATACTCATTAAAGCAAATGCTGTTGCAAACATTAAATCATTAATCCCGGCGTTATAATATGAACCCGTGCTATACTGGTATAGAAAAGTATTATCTGTGATATTTTGAAAAATTAAAGCTCCGATAACTATCAATATTCTACTTTTCATCGCTCCCCCGAGCATATTTTTTGATAGAAAGTAAGCAATTAAGGTCATTGAAATTACAACCGAATATCCAAGAGGGGTTCCAAAATCCAAGAAGGTTTTTATGGGATCTGAGAAATTAATTTCCATGTCGTGCAGAAAAAAGAAATAAGTGGTAGACAACATTACCAGTGGAATAATAAGAGCAATAATCTTACCCTTTAGTTTGTTAAAATTATTTTTCGCCCCTGAAGCCCGGGCAAAACAATATGCCGCATAAGTATATACAGGGATTACAGAAAAGTATCCAAAATCAGCCAATGAAGGATACGGTACTTCCACCCTCAAAATCAAATTATAAAAGCTCCAGGTAGTTTGGCCAAAGAAATAGCAAAGAAGACCAATAGACAAAAAAGAAACACCTCTTCCTATCAAACTATGAAATCCACCCCAAATTCTTGAAACCAGCAAACCGTTTACCCCGCCAATTAAAGCCATAAATCCATAAGCCAAACCAAATATGTAATTTTCATCATCTGTTTTTTGGCCGGAGAAAAAGATCTTCAACCACCAAAGTAAGAGAATTAGATAAAATATTACGAGCAGCAAAGTCAACTTACTCTGCTTTATCGTTGCTAACATGATCTAAAAGTAAAATAAAATCTAATAATAGTCAAACATCAAACTAATGGCATTTCACCCCAGATATTATCTTCCGTATAAATTGCATGGTCGGCAAAAAGCTTCCAGTTTCCAACCTCGCCACATTCCCAAGTATTTTTCTTGATTTCTTTCCATAAATCCGGCCGGTAATTTACCTTAAATTGTTCAAATTCATCCTTAGACACTTTTACAAACATTGATTTTTTTTGGATTTTTATCTTCTTCATTCCATTTCTATATAAATTCCTTAGCCATCCGTCTACCGGCATTCCGTCCTCTCTTTTCATTTCACAATATTTGGAAAAACCCGGATCTGTCTGCTTTAACTTAAAAATTCCATAATCGCTCGGGCGAAAAGGACCGATTATGTGCTTTATTTCATTCTGTTTAGAATAATTACGTAGCCTTTCAAGCATTAATCCGGGATAACCTTCTCCCCGGAAATCGGGATGTACATTCATCGACATCATAACCAGCGTATCCCCATCCTTCTTATAAGTCAGATGGTAATCACCAGATTCAATCCCCTCCCCGGCTACTTCGTCCCAAGTAGGAAATTTTTCTTTCCCTGGCCATTCAATCCTATTTGTAGTCAAGCTAGCCCTAATAAGTCCGTTTTCATCTTCAACTAATAACTGGCCTTCCGGAAAAACTCCAGCTATTGAAGACAAGATGTCAGCCGTCATTCTTAACCAAGGCGCCCAACATTTTTCTTCCAGCTCGAATATTTTTTCTCCATCTTGAGGTTTCCAGTTGCGGATATCAATTTTGTTGTTCATTTCCAAACCTCCGACAGATAAACAGCTATAACTAACACCGAAGCGGGGTGGTTTTGAACCTGCGTAATTGAAGTCTCCATATTCATCTTATCTTTATTAAATTCAATATCCCTGAATTCGCACATATCTTTTATAGATTCCTCGATCCGGAATTTAATTTCGGATTCTACAGCAACTTCAGTATCACCGGTTAAATGATGCTCAACAAAAATCCCTTTTCCGTTTTTAAACAGATACCAACCGATTCCTGCTGCAATAAACTTACCAGTCTCGCTGCTCCTCTCCTCGGCTAAAACGACATATAACCTGTGGCCATATTCTGCTTCAGGGGATTCGTATTTGGCTATTTTTTCAACACTTGACCCGGGAGGAATGATCGAAGAAAGAACAATTAAATTATAATTAAAGACACCGGCATCTTTTAAGGCAGCGTCAAAGGCCGAAAGTGGAGTTCTTGCCTCCCCCTTTCCTTTTACGATTTTTACTTTAAGATGTGACTTGGATATATCCACAGTCCTACTTTACCCATATTCATTATTGAAATTCAACACCCGGAGATAACTACATTTGTGTTGAAAAAAATCAGTGAATTTTTATACTTAATGTTCTTAAACCGATCGGATCACCATTTGCAAAGCTATATCCATTTTGAGTTAGAGGATTTATTAAGGGGCCTTCTATCGGATCTTTAGATATAAACCTGCCTGTGCTTGGATCATAATACCTGGCTCTCATGTAAGACAGAGCCGTAGCAGGGTCAAAGTTTTCTCCTTTGAATTGGTAAGTTGAGGCATTAACACCCTGGAGTTTGTTGCCGTAAGGATCGAAGCTGTAGTTTTCAGTGATTGTGCCGTTACTATCGGTGACGGCTCTGATGTTGCCTAGTCCGTCTTCCAGGTAATAAGCTCTGCTTCCTGAGTCTGATTCTCCAAAAAGATACTGCTATTCACACCTGAATCGTCACTGAATCTATATGAGTATTGCTTAGATCAATTGGATTAATAATGGGTGAATTATCAGCTTTTACGACTTCGAGTTCATTAATTTTTCCCTCAACAACATGCAAAAATATCTGTATCGGAACTCCATCTATATCGTAAGAAGTTGCTTGAACTGGTATTCTCTCTTGTACTTTAGCAGTTAAATTTGTCTCTACTAAAAATTCCAGACTTCCCCAATTATCACTATATTCCTTAATTAATCTCACTTTTGCAAATTCAAGTTGCTTTAATAAATCATCCCTTCCAGGAAAATTATCTTTTAACAAAAAGTCAAGAATTTCTTTTTCTTTTTTTGTTAGATCTCTAAAGTTTTTATTCATGGTTTTAGAAAATATGTACCCACATTAATAGTATTCTCGGTCCACTGATTTGCCCTATATATTATATCTGTTCCTGAACATTAATCTGTCTCTGAACTGTCTCTCCTATTATTCCAGCACCGCCTTTCTTCAAAATATCTGATTTAATCGCTGCTTCTATAGCCTCAGATGTAAGATTCGTTCCCTCAAAATGCCTCATTCCATGTTCGGTTTTAAAAGCGATACTTAGCGCCCTAACTACAGTCGATTCTCCTTTTACCACACCACCTACTGGTACAAAGTTCAATGCTTCTAGCCCTGCACCTGCAAAATCACAATCCTTAAGATTATTGTAGATTTTATCTGTTTCATATGCAATAAATTGGGGAGGGATCATACCTAGATAAGCTGTCACAGCAGGTATTGCAAGAATAAGAGCAAGTGGTACTAATTTTCCAGAAGGATCACTATTACTGATTGGATCGTTTAAAGCATAAGCATAAGGATTTTGCTACACAGTAGCTACGTCTATCTATTCCAATAATTTTAAATAGATTTTACTTCTATATCTACTGTGTCAGGAAACATCTTGATCGGGGAGCCATCAGCTTTAACGATTTCCAATTCTTTAACTCTACCATTAACGATATGAAGTATAAATTCTATTGGCACATCATCTTTATCTTTAGACATACCTTCTATTACAAATCTATCTACCCGCGAAACTGGGACGTCCTGTGGTATAAGAAATTCAATACTTCCATAATTATCCTTATACTCATCAATCGTGCGCACTTTAGCATTCTTAATTTGTTCAACAATTTGATCGCGTCCAGGAAACTGATCCTTAAGTAATTTGCCCAAGATCGCATTTTCGATATTTGTTAGACTTCTGTAATCTTCAGTATTCATTTTGGTGGAATATAATATGTACCTATATTTACAGTCCCATCCGGTAAAGTATAGCTGTGGTACTGTATAGTCTCTCCGTCAACTTGTATTGTCCGCTTTATTAATTCTCCAGTTGGTCCTGCACCTTGTTTATTAACGTCAGATCTGATTAAAGACTCTACCACATCCTGTGCTAAGTTTGTACCCTCTAGATGCCGAGCACCGTGGCCAAAAGTAACATTTAGTGATTTTGCTACATCTGTAGCATTGTTTACTACTTTTAACATCCCTGCAGATAAGCCAGGGATCATTGCGGAAATAGCATCTACAGAAGCACTTCCCCAATCACAGTTAGCTAAATCTTGAGCCAAAAACATTAAATCCTGCTGAAAATCCGGAGACGAGGCTGTCGTGGTTATATAAAGACCTGCTGCAAAGAGTAATGGAATGGCAAATTCTCCAGATGGGTCTGAAAGATTTACTGGACTATTTAAAGCATAAGCATAAGGATTTTGAGTTTGTGGATTAGTTAATACACCCTCCATCGGATCTTTAGATATGAATCTGCCTGTGCTAGGATCATAATAATGGGCACGCAAATAGACTAATCTTGAAACAGAAAGTTACCCAAGCTTAAAAATTTAAAAGATCAAATCAAGTTTCAGTCAAAAACTGTAACTCAGTTTCAAACTCTTTGGTAAAAGAGGCTAGGCTTGTATGGTTTGCGATAAACTGCATTTTCTTTTTTGACTCATCGCTATTTTTTATAATTCCACTTTTATAACCTATGAATTCTCTGAAAAGAATATCTATTTTATACTCAAGTTTTTCAATTTTTGTCATTTTTAACTCTAAATTTGGTTCGAGAAAGCTTGATTTAATTTCCGATATTTTTTCAAGCAGAAGATTATTTATATCACTGATTAAAATCTGTATTTCACCCACATCAAAATATGTACCAATTGAATTTACTATTTTTATTCCGTTGTGTCCAAAATGTAAATTGGAAACAATCCATCGATATCCCCCATCCATATTTTCAACTCTGTGAAATTTTATTTCAATAAAATCTTTTCCATCAATAGAAATAAGTTTTGCCATATAGTTTAAGGATTTAAATTACGAGGCTGTCCCCAAGTAGTAATAATTTCACCCAATTCATTTAAAACAACTGTGGCACTATCCCCTTTATAGAGAGTGCTCACTCGTCCCAATTTATCAACTTGATTGATTACTTCTGATGGGTTTCTAATAGCATTAAGCATAGCATTTGGATTAACCCCCCTCCCCCCATCTCTACCTATTGCTTCCATTAACCCATGATTTGTATAACCAGTAATTTTTCCACCAATTAGTGTGCCGCCCACCGCTGCCTCCACCCCTACAGCCCCAACCGCAACTGCTCCGAGGTAAACTGCTCCTGCAGCTGCAGCACCAGTTCCTACGGCTACAACTGCGCCTTTTGCAATAGCCGTACCATAATTACAATTATCCCAATCTTTGTGGATATTATCAACTGAAAATGGACCCCACCATAATCCTGAAGGATCAGCTCTATTTATTGGATCATTACCAGCATAAGCATAAGGATTTTGAGTCTGGGGATTAATTAATATCCCTTCTACCGGATCTTTAGATATAAACCTGCCTGTGCTTGGATCATAATACCTGGCGCGCATGAAATATAACCCTGTTTTATTATCAAACTCTTCTCCTTTATATTGATACTTGGAAACAGTGCCACCATTTATGGCGTTACCAAAGGCATCATGATTTAAGGTCTAAATATTATTACCGTTGGCATCCATGAAGTGACGAACATTTCCTAAACCATCATCAGGCTCAATGCTTGACAAGGTCAATTATTTTATATCTGAGTTCTTTATTTTAGTTAAGGTTTTCTCCTCATCCTCGGTTAAGATATTAAGAAATGCATCATGTTCGTGAGAAATGGTTACTAATAAGGGATCTCCATTTGCCCTAATTAAACAAAGGTCTTCTGGTAAAGCTGGTTGTATCCAAGAAAATAAACTTTCAGAGGCATTCGTTAACATTGCAACGGTTTCATTGTTCAGTTTAAATTTATAAACTGTAGCTACTTCTTCGATTAGTTCTGTTCCCGGCCAAGAACTCTCTTCTTTTTTACTAATCAAATTGGGCGCTAATTCACTGAGAAGATCATTTACAGTATCATTAGTAGAAACAGAATTTCTTATAACAAATAGGCCCGTTGAACAGAACTTGCTTGCCGCAGTGATCAAGTTACGGTAAGCTTTCCCCTTTAGATCCTCGGTTATGGTAATTTCTTTTTTCATAACTATTTTATAAGTATATGATCAACTGGACCAATATGAATATGAGGAATCTGACCATAGGGCCTGTTCGGATGTACCTCCGGTCCTCTCGCAGGTAAGCTATACTCTTCTGCCCAGTCAAGAAGAGTTTTTACATTTTCTTGACTAACTCCTTTTTTCTCTGCTTCCTTTGCAATCTGAATCAATGCATCTTGATTAGCATTGAACCTTAAAACATCACTTGCTTTATCAATAACCTGCGGTATCTTTGTTAAACCAGCAGGCAGTACTGGTACTACGGTCGCTAATAAATCATATCCAGTATTTATATAGCTCCAAGGATCACATCTATCAAAATTACTAAAATCATAAGCTAAATTAGCAGCATCCCAAGGAGTCTCAGCATATTGTCCTGAAGGATCTGAGTAATTAATAGGATTATTCAGAGAATATGCATATGGATTCTGAGACTGGGGGTTTGTTAAAGAGCCGTTAAGCGGATCCCTGCTTATAAATCTGCCTGTCGAAGGGTCATAATATCTGGCTCTCATGTAAGACAGAGCTGTAGCAGGGTCAAAGTTTTCTCCTTTGAATTGGTAAGTTGAGGCATTAGCACCCTGGAGTTTGTTGCCGTAAGGATCGAAGCTGTAGTTTTCAGTGATTGTGCCGTTACTATCGGTGACGGCTCTGATGTTGCCTAGTCCGTCTTCCAGGTAATAAGCTCTGCTTGCCTGATCTGATCCTCCCTGGCTGATTAGGCCCTGACCATATAGATAATAACTTTTGGTATTCGTTGGAAGATCCTTTTCGATTAAGACGTTGGTTAAGTTGCCTGATGCATCATTAACATATTCTTTGGTAACTGTGCCTGCTGTTTTTTTCTTTAATCTGTTTCCCTGACCGTCATAGGTGTATTCAATCTTTGATCCTCCGGCAGGGGTGTAGGATATTAGACGGTTTTCGGAGTCATACTCAAGGGGTGCACTTCCCCTTAATACCTGGTTTCCCTTGTTATCGTATGTAAAGAGCGAGGAAGCTTTTTGAGTTAGTTGGTTATCGTTGTTGTAACTATAGTTAGTTGTTTGATTATTAGACAGCGTTGTCAGCATATTGCCTACTTTATCGTAAGTATAGGAGATACTCCCGGGCAGACTTGAGGCGAAGGACAGGATTTGGCCCAGTTTGTCGTAAGTATAGTTTTTGATATCGGAATAGCTGGTAGGAATTGCAGTTTCAGTTATTTCCAGTTTAGCAATAGCTCCGCCTCCGTTTTCATAATATTCCACAATAATTGTGTGATTCCCGGCGGTAAGATCCTGATTAGACATATACGATGTTATCCCCTGATCGAACCATTTATCAATTACAAGTGCTCCATCAATAAACAGTCTGACCCCGTCATCCCCGGTCATTTTAAATTGATAAGAGCCTGCAGAAAAATCGGCATTTTTAGTCCAACGGACAATGAAGTGATCAGCATTAATACCGCCCGCCGGAGAACCGCCACCCCAATCAAAGTTAATCTCGGAGTCTGTCCTGGTCAGGGCCGGGGTAGTTGTTGGCATGGCCGGACTTCCTCCGGTTCCGGAATTCCAATATTGACCGGTAAAGCCTGTTATAGGTAGTAAAGATGTTGGGGATTGTGCCCCGGCCTGAGCCGGCGAATTAACTACTCCTTTTACAAACACTGATCCGATAATGGTTCCGTTAGAGTACAGATCAAAAGTAAATCCTGAAGCCGGGATCCAGGGGGCAGAATAGCTGCCGGTTGGACTGGCTCCGACTCCGGTAAAGGGAGCATTATCTGCTTCCCTGACTTTGATTTGCAAATTACTGTAACCTGAGGCATTTAATTTAATGACCGTTGTGCACAGTGTTGCTGTGCCTAAATTACATGGATTTGGTGTGGCAGTAATAAAAGTGCTGGCTGGCGGAGTAGGTGTTGGGGTAGGTGTAGGAGTAGGAGTAGGAGTCGGGGTTGGAGTCGGGGTTGGAGTTGGTGTTGGGGTAGGTGTCGGTGTCGGGGTCGGGGTTGCCAGTGCTCCGCTCTCGGCGACTGACAGAATATGACCGAGATTATCACGGGTATAAGTATATTTAGCCAAAGTAGCCGCCCCTTTATTGTGCGAGATTTCTGACAATCTATTAGCGTTGTCATAAAGATAAGAACTGACTATCCCATTAGGTAAAGTTTTCTTTTTCAGAAGTCCGTTGTTGTAATACTCGTAGCCTGTTGTTAAATTATTCCAATCTATAACTGCTTTGAGCCTATTGACAGAATCATAGTCATAACTGACAATCTTATTCTCCGGATAAGTAATTTTCTTCAGGTTATTGGCTAAATCATATTCGTAAGCAATAGCCTGGGCATTGGGGTCGGTAACTTTTGTTAGCCGGTCATAAACATCATATTCATAAGTCGTCACCCCGGCTGCTGAGGTAGTCGTTAAGACATTACCCCGCGAGTCGTAGGTGAAAGTAACTTCCGAATTATCGGGGTATGTGATCTTAGTCAATCTGTTAAGCGCATCATAGCTATAAAGGGCTGCTCCGTTATTTTCATCAATTCTTTTGATGATATTACCGTTTGCGTCATATTCCCATTTTGCAACTTTGCCTAAAGGTGTTTTTCCTTGCTGACGGCGGTCCAGCTTATCGTAGGTGTATTCGGTTGTCCGGTTTAAAGCGTCCTGTTTTGATATGAGATTTTTATACTGGTCGTATCCATAGCTTGTAACACCTGCTAAAGCATCGGTAACCGAAGCCAGCACCTGATTGGAATTGTAAGCAAGTTGGGTTGAATTATTGTTTGGATCAATCACTTTAGTTAATTGATTTTCAGCGTTGTATTGGTTGGTCGTGGTTCCCTGCGAAGAACTTGTACTCAGTAAGTTATTGTTGTTATCGTAAGTAAACAAAGTCTCTTTATTCTCCGGATCTTTTACCTTAGTTAGTCTGCCGAGCGCGTCATAAGTAAAAGTGGTAACCTTTGCATCAGAGTCTGTTGATGAAAGAATATTGTTTAAGGTATTTCTTGTATAAGTTGTGGTTTTGTTAAGGGGATCAGTTGAGCTGACTAACTGGCCTAAGCTGTTATACGTAAACTTTGTAACCTTATCCCCTTCAGTCTTTTGCAGCAAATTTCCTTTTGCGTCATAACTAAAGGTGGTAATTTTATTTCCACTATATCTTTGATCATTTATCTTCGTAATAAAGTTCCCGGTATCATATTCAAAATTAATCTTATTGTTAAGCGCATCGTTTTGTGAGGTCAAATTACCAATTGAATCGTAGGTAAAGGTTGTTAAATTGCCTTTTTTATCCTTGGTCGTTAGTGGTGAGAACTCAGTTCCGTAGGTATATTCCTGAATATTATTAACTGCATCCTGCTGCTTTATTACCCTGACTTTATCATCATAGGTCGTCTTCCCGCTTCGTCCCTGATTATCAGAAGCAGTTACGGTATTGGTGGTGTTATTGTAATCATAGATAACAACTTTTCCGGCCGCATCTGTTTGAGTCAGCAGTCTGCCGTCTGAGTTATAGGTGTTAGTAAGTAGCGCCTGATTTAGCCTGTTGGTTACCGTTACGAGCCGGCCACTACTATCGTAGGCATACTTGGTGATCCCGTCCTTCGGATCGGTTGTTGAGATTAAGTTTCCGCCGGTATCGTAGTTATAACTTGTTGTTCTTCCATCCCAATCGGTAACCTGATTAATCAGATTATTTGAGTTATAACTGACATTTAAGAAGTGATTGTTATCATCTTTAATTTGAGTTAGTTTACTGTTTCCGTCGTAAACGTAGCTTATCTGATTACCATTTTTGTCTTTAATTTGGTTCAGCTTAAGCGAAGTATCAAAGTAATATTCGGTTTGGTCCTTTGTTCTGGCCAAATATGACCCATCCGGTTTGATAAAAAACCGGGTATGATATGCCGGATCAAGAGCCGTATATTCGCCTCCGCAATATTTATATTCAAAAGTCTCCCGGCTTCCGTTAAGAAAAGTTAGGGCAACTTTTTTATAACCGTATTCTTCGCCACTGCAACCGAGCATCTCGTCTGACCCCCAATAAATTTGCGACAGGGTTACCGACAAGAGACTCCAACCTTTACCGATTCCACTTTGAGAACTGCTATAAGAATTATAAGCCCGATTCACTTGAAGAGATAAATCATCATTAACCGGAGTCGAAAAATCCGAAGCTAAAGTCGAATAAGCTCCCACACTTCTAAAAGTCTCTCCCTCAACCGCCACCGAATCATAAGTCTGCCCATTTTGAGTAAAGGTCCAGTGAATATCTTCTTTATTAGCCGACTGCGCCTGAGAAGCTGTTTTTAAAGCAGTTGCTTCACCATTGTCCTGATTGTAGGTGTTAGGAGTATTGTAATTTGCCCCTCCTGAAATCGAGGTATCTAAATTCCCCTGAGTTACTATGGGTGTAGACAATCTTGGTTTTGTCCTTGGGGTGGGATTATAATCAGGAGTATAGCTATTAGCCCATTCAAAATTGTTAACAATGCCGTTATCCTTTATCCATTTAACAACCGCCACTATTTTTGCAAGTTGTTTTGTCTGAGCGTAAGAAGGCGTTTCTTTAGCAAATTCATCATATAAATCAGTTTGCTGCTTTGCAAAATCATTTGCAGCATTATTCCATTGAGTTGAATTGTCTGAACTAGTCGGTTCAGTCAGGATTTGCATCTTCACCTGATCAAACACAAAGGACCCAGAAGGGTCGTCCTTTTTTAAACTAACAAGCTGAGGGGTAATCCACCATCTTGACCCATGTGATCCTAAAGTAATTCCATTCTCCTGGTATCTTTGCCAAAAAGATTTATACCCGGGGACAGCTGATACCAATACCGATCCATTCTCATTGTATCCCTGGCTATATTGCTTCATTTTATAGTCAGCATCTAAAATTGTTTGACCAAATTTAGTATCCTCGAGATCAGTGCTAAAAACTACCTGCATGGGTTGAGTATGATTAGTATCTCCGGGTTCGGTTTCAAGGCTAACTGTCGGAATAGTGTCATCAAAGATAACTGATTTTATTGTGACTGCTAAATCATCTTTATTAAATTTCGGAGCCTGGGTATTGGTTTGCCCGATAAAAACTATCCGGTCCAGGGCGCTATCATAATATGCACCTTTATAATCGGTCATATTAGCCAAAAATGTTGCGGCCTGGTTAAGAGCTACTCCTCCGGGACGGACTCCGGGAGCTCCCGGTATACCGGCAACCCCGGAACAGGACTGCGCTTCCGCGACTTCCGGGCCTTTTGGCAATGGGGCCGGAATGGGAACAGGCAAATAATTTAATACAGAGGTCAAATTCAGGATCAGAATTAAAACAGCAGCCAGAGCCGGTTTAAATACGGTTAGAAAAATATTAATGAGCTTTTTAGTTAGAAATTGCATTTTTTTCTTCCTTAGCAGAATCAGAAGCTGTCGTATCAGGCAGTATTGCGGCTGTTGGGCTCGCTTCCTTCGACGGTTCCGCTTGCGCAGAAGGGCTGGCTGTTTTTAATTCAGTGGCTACCACCGCGCTGGAAGTACTTTCTTTCTCAATATTTCTTAAATTAGCTCTAACTCCATTTCTATTAACCGCTGCCCGGTATTTTTTAAGTTTTTTAGTTCCCTGGACAAGTCTTTGCTTTTTGTTATCCTCAAGTTGGGGTTCTGAGGAAATTTCTTTATTGCCGTCAGCGTCAATGCTCCTGCCAGCCAAACCTTTAGCATTAATTTCCTCTTCTCCTGAAAAATTCAACCGGGCATCAAAGCTTATTTCCAACTTTGAATTCGGGAGTACATAAATGTTCGGTAATTCTAAAGTTGAATTATCAATACCCGTCACGCCTTTAATGTTGTGAATAAAATGAATCGAGTCTCTTTTTATATTGGTTTTTAAGTTACTAAAAGGATGGGCAGTATCAGTGCCGTTGGAGAGAACGAAGGAAAATCTAACAGTATCTCCCCCATCCATTTCGCCATTATTATCGGCATCACCATCAGGAGCAAGGGTAATATCCGATTCAACCGTAAATTCTTTATCCTTCACGTCTTTGTCTCTCGGTTTAACCAAACCCTTCACATCATTAATTCCACCCTGCAACTGGTTATTCATTTCCTGAATAAAATCATCAAAAAGTGAAGCTTGTACGACTATAGGGGTAGTCAGGAAAAAAAGAGCAATGAGCAACAAAAGGGGTACCCGCAGTTTAACTATTTTCTTTAGAACTATTTCTTCAAAATATTTAACGCCTTTTGAAAAAGGACTTAGCTGGACCATAAAATACCATTTCAATAACACGCTTGTACCACATTCAAGGCTTTCTGTCAATGACTTTTAGCCTTTTCTAATAAGCTTAACTCCAATTTCCGGATTAATAAACTGCCACTTTTAACCGGAAAGGGTTGATCGGCAATGTCGTGATTCCATATCCTGCCGGAATAGTTCATGAGCTGGCTTTAGCTTCCCTGAGCAACGAATTTGCCAAAATCCTCACCACCCGGGAGCTAATTGAAATATTTGATAATTCAAAATTTTGACAAAATTATCTTTCACTTAGGCCGGACAAAGACCGGCAGGGGTTATTCCGGAATGCTGATTGATTCATTGGTATGAACATCCCCGCCGGTGGTTTGGATATAAGGCTTAAGGATTTTGTTAATGTTTAACTGAATACCGACCTGTTGAGCCGATCCTCCGGAATTTGAAGCATTCAGCAGAAAGCTGATTGTGGTTGCGGTTGTCGTATCAATTGCAACCTCCCCGCTGCTTTTAGGTGAATTATCCGGGTTTTTAAGAGGACCGTTCCAGTTAGAGACAACTCCAGGAGGCGTGGTAGACGCTGTAACCGAGGTCGGACTATTGGTAATGCTCCAATTTAGCCTGACAGGATCTTTTTGATTAACCGAAGCAGGCCCAATGCTAAAAGTACCCCTAGGAGTGGTGATGCTAAAGGTTATCACCGGAAGTTGAGGTTGAGGGGGAGGTGGCGGAGTGGTTGAAGAGCAATTATCGGGATAAACAGTATAAGTTCCAAATTTCTGGGAGCTCCACAACCAGTCAGAATAAGCCAGGACAGCTCCTGCGCTGTCAAATGCTCCGATAATAAACGAGTACTCCTCTCCCGGAGTTAAAGGTATTGTCGAGGGACTAAAGTCATAACCGGTTGCTGCTGAAGAAAGAGGCCCGGTTTGTTGCTGTCCACCCCCACTGTTATCGATATATATAACACGGTAATTGGCTGGATTGCTGATTGTATAAGGATTCCAGGAAATATGCATGTTAGGGTTTGAGCCCACACATGCTTCAAGCGGTAAATTTTGAGAAAAAGGCATAAACTGAAGTCCAAAAGACTGACGCCGGCCCGTGGTAATTGACTTAAGCACCTCCCCATACGAAGGCGATACACGGGAGTATTTTCCGGGCGGACTTATGGTATGACGAACCTGGTAAGGCCCCGGGGGGAAATTATCAATACTATATGCTCCATTTGCATCGGTTGTGGCGGTTTTAATAACTGGATCTGTCGGATCGGAGCCTCTTAACCGTGAGAGGTAAATAAAAGTATTTGGACCACTGAAGTTGGTGGGATTTACCAGTGTTTGTTGGGCAAGGGCGCTAAACCGGACGACAGGTTTGCCGTTTAAGACATTGGCAACATACGTGGGTTGTTGAGGGACATTCCCCTGAGTAAAGTGCCGGCTATTGCCTGATAAATCATTCCACTGGCTGCCTGGGCCTGAAGACCTGACTACACTGGAGCCGATATTCGCATCAAGCCAAAGTGCCAACCCCGGGATAGTCTGCGGAGAGGCATAGGCCAGAGTTGTTACGGATTGACCTGGAAGTTTGGTTGTAGCCAGTAATTGAATTTCATAATCAGTTAAAATTCGATCCCAGAAGGCAGGTTCATCGATCCGGCCCGGTGCCGCTATTGGCCCTATGTTTATAGGTCGGGAATCGTTGTTAAGAGACCAATTTACAGTCTTTGCTGATCCAACCAGATTCCCATTAAGATAGAAGGAGAGGGATCCGGTAGCTACATTCCGGGTGACCGCAATATGTGACCAGGTGTTTAAAGGGATGGCAGCTGATCCTGCTATCAGTCCGGCCCCAAAGTTGGCATATGGATTAAGTATTCCGTCACATTCGGAAATACCTAAAAGAACCCAACGGGAAGAAATTATGCTTTGATCATAACTTCCATCCTCGCAGGCGCCATTACCTAAGGTGACAGGATAAACCCAGGCTGAGGCAGTCATATTACCTATATTAAATGAGAAAGGTGCGGTTTGAATCGGTTGCCCGTTAAAAGCTCTGGCATTACCATATTTTCCGGCAACAGAAGAAGACCTGTTGGAACTGGCGTTGTGCCCTCCTTTTGAGTCGATTAGAGGATCACCCGCTTGATTTAAGTTCCAGTATGAGATAAGTCCTGAGCTTAAATCAGGCGCAGGAGGCTGAGTTAATCCCCATTTTGTTGCTAGGTAACTTTCCACCTGATAGGTTTCAGAGGGGGCCAGCGCTCTGCTATAGCCGATAACTTCAGCAATATCGGCATTGGAAAATTCGCTGGTTCCGTTTTTACCGTTTAAAGATAATCCATTCGGACCGCCATAAGCGGCGAGCGAGGAAATAATCTGGACTCCGTTTTGATAAATCCTGGCTGTAGTAGAGTTATTAACTCCGGTGTAAATTGACCAATTAGTATCAGCCAAAGGTCCGGTGGTCGTAGCCCACCTATTAAAAAATGCCACCTGCTGATAGCCTCCCCAATATCCAAGTAACCAGTCATCACCCAGACCCGACAACACCCGGACCATCACCGGCTGGATTAAGTCAATTACCTGTCCGGCAATTCCTTCATCAGGAGCTAAAAAACTATGGTCAACGTTTACATCAAGATAGACATCACCGGCAATTGCCGGAGGACCACCGGGATTATCCATAGGACCATTATTATTACCTTCATCCCCACTATTATTCTGATTTGAGCTGTTCACCGACGTATCGTTATTATTTACTGTACTCTCGATGCCTTCACTGCCGCTAGTACCCTGAGTATCCGGCGTTATACTAGCACCTCCCTGATCCCAGGCAAAAACTGTAGTTAAGAGAACCCAGAAAGAAAGTAAGTAAAAAATAACAATAAATAACCCCCGGGTAATCAGGATTTTTATTATCATTAATCTCACTATAATTTTTTTAACATTAATGAGTCAAGGACAAAGGAGTTGAGAGGGAAGCAATAAGTCTTTAAGAGCTTAGTTGATAGTTGAACGAATACTCGGCTGTGTAGTAGTTGGGGTAGCAGGTGTAATCTCCGGATTCGCGTTAATATCACTCGCTCCTTCTATCACATCCAAAACCTCAGGAGGAAGAGGTGGTTCTCCCTGAGGGGTGCTCGTTGCGATACCGCTTTCACTCCTTACCGGATTACTGCCAGGATTTGTTCCGGTTAGGGCAGCATAAACAGCTAAGGCTGCAGCAGCGCCTAAAGAAGCGGTAAGAACTTTTGCTTTAGTGAATCTCCCGCGAGACGCAGGGGGGAGTTGTTGCCGATCAGGGCCATCGACAGTTCTATAAGCAGTCACTCCACGAGCCGTACCATTTGGTATAGTATCGCCTAAGTGAAGATTCTCTCTTGGCTCACTCATAATTAAAATCTATTGTAACATACTTGGATTAATGTCAACACTATCTATACTATAAGTTATGCTATTGATTTTCACCTATAAATATACTTTAATTAGTAAAGTAAAATTCTTTCTGTACCAATCGTCGGCAATGATTTTCGCCAATCAGGTTTATCTCTCATTAGTGCTTTTCAATAATTGGTCTTAAATCCGGAAATGAATGCACAAGATCTTAAAGAAAAGTAAGACAAGGAAGATTACGAATAAATGAAAAATAAGAAAATTTATATAACAGCAATTCTGTTTATATTTGGTTTCCTGATTCTTGGCTTATGGTCATTCGGATCGCTTACTCTTTTTAAGCACTTTTGCCAGACGTTAATTCCTGCCCGCAGTGAATTTGGTAAATCGCCGGTTTTAGATAAAGAGCGGGTTGCTGAAGGTTTTACACTCATTACTCCGTTAAACAGGACAGAGGTGCCCGTGACGGAGAGCTCCATATATTTGGTTGACCTTTATGGACGCCCTGTTCACATATGGAAAACCAGCAATAAAACACACTATTCAATATTAAAAAACAATGGCAACGTTCTGTCCGCTCAACTTAATCCTGTTGACAAAAATTACCCTTATGCCGGACGAATTACCACTATCCAGGAGTTAGACCCGGACAGTAATGTAGTCTGGGAATACCAAAACGGCGCAATGCACCACGATTTTGATATTTTGCCTAATAACAACCTGGCCGTCCTGGTTTGGCAAGAAGTACCAGACGGTTTGGCCAATTTTATAAAAGGAGGCAAACCCGGCACAGAATTCAATAAGGTAAATATATTTTCAGATGCAATACTGGAAATAGATCATGATAAAAATGTTGTTTGGTCCTGGAGTGCTTCTAAATACTTAGATCCGAACGAATATGAAATCCCGGCATTTTTCACTCGCGAACAATGGACCCATGCTAATTCATTGAAATATGTACAATCTGATCCATTCTATGGTAAGGAATCATACCTGGTAAGTATGAGGTACCTAAATGAGGTTTTTTTGATAAGCAAGGAAACAGGAGAGATAATCTGGAAGTCACCAAAAGGGCTTTTGGGTCATCAGCACGATGCAACTATATTAGATAACGGCCATATTTTAGTCTTTAATAACGCCTATTATACTGAAGTTTCCCCGAATCCCTATGGTTATGGTAGCCAGGTTCTGGAAATTGATCCTAAGACTAACAAAATTGTTTGGGAATTCTCCGGAGGGAACAATCCATTAGATAGGTCACGATTAACGGAAGTTATCTTATCCGGCGCTCAAAGATTGCCAAACGGCAACACCTTAATTACTCTAGGAACTAGCGGCAGGATTATAGAGGTTACTCCTGATAAAAAAATAGTTTGGGATATGATAAATCCTTACTCAGGTCCCACCAGTGAATCATTTCCCAGTAACTATATTTTTAAAGCCAGAAAATATTCAAATGAATATGCCGGGAAGGTAGTAAAATCTAAGGATCCGATCCACGGCCTCAACAGCTATTGCTGGTAAAAACGGCTATGTCGCGGATAGAAGGCTAATCATTTTTAATAGTTACTCGCCATAATTCCCAAGTTCTGGTGATGGGTCTGTAAACACTTAACAAGGTTACCTTTTGGCCGGGTTTTAATCTATCAATTGTCGTTTGGTTTTTTGAACTCCCTAAATAGAATTCAGTATTGGAATTGACGGTAAAGGGCGGGGCTTTTGATTCATCAGTAACCTGGATTATTTTTTCAATGCCATTATTTATAGTGACCCCTTTGACCTCAGTGTTAAACCGGTACATAACTCCCACTCCTTGAATAATTTTGCCGTCCGGTTCAATAGGTACATCAATACGGGTTAACAATCTGTTTCCTGAGTCCGGCGCTGACTTCCAAATAAGGGGAATGATGTATGAATAATAGGAAGTATAAATCAGCAAAGCACTCACAACAACAAGAGCTATGCTCAGTATTATTATGATATAGCTGACGGCGGGTTTTTTAAAACTCTGAGCTGGGTAAACTTGAGGTATTTGAGTGGGAAAGTTCTGACTAATTTCCATTTTTTACCCTGCTTGTTAGTATGATTGCATGATTTAGGAAGTTTTGTAAATACTACATTGCGAGAAAATGTTAACTTTGTGGTTTAGTTGAAGACTGCGGGGTAAATTTAGGATTTGAACCCACCGGGGGTAGTGATGGTAATGGAGCCGAGTATTGAAGGGAAATGATTTCATAATTACCATTTCTCATCTCCACGCTAATTAAAACTTCTTTATTTAATTCTACGGAGGAGAGGTCAGACGGTATAGGCATGATTTTTCCGGCTTTGATTAAAACTGCACTCGAGGCTACTGTAACATCACCGGAGACGTTGTTATTTAGATTCTTAACGGATAAATTACGGCCATTGATTTTATAGACCTCAGCCCTTAAAGATGCAGTTTGGGAGGAGAAAAGCGTATTTGACTGAACACTGCTTTCTGGGGTTGTTGACATTGTTTTCTGAGGGAGAATCATTTGTTTACCTGCAAAGAAGCCTAAGGACAATCCCAGGAAGAATAAGAAGGGGGCCAGAATATACATATACTTTGAGGACATAATTCTATTTTTAACTTATAAGAGAAGAAAGTCAACTCAACGCTTAAAGGTTTAAATCACCGGTTACTTTTTCGAACAGGAGATGCAAAGATTGGCCGTCGGCATAGCTGAAAGCCGTTCGGCTTCAATTTTTTTGCCGCAGTTTTCACATTTGCCGTATTTACCGGATGAAAGAGACTTAAGAGCACGCTTAATCCTGGATAGGGTATCTTTCAAAGTATTTTTAATCGCCACAGTCCTGGTATGAGTATCGGCAACCCAGGAATCAGTACCGGGCTCGCTACTTTCGGCAATTTCATTGGAATTAACCGGATCATCTTCATCCAGTAATTTAATCTCTTCCTCAACTTTTTGCTGTTGTTTGGTTAACAAATCTTTTACTTTTTTAACAGAGCTCATTTTTAAAAACTTTCCGGGTTGGAGCGGATATTTAAAAGCTTAAACAGCTTCTTTTTACCTTTTCCAAGCTTAACCCAAAAATTAACTTTCTGATTATACCATTCTTTTTTTAATTTTGTCACCAGATACTTCTGTCTTTTGGTATCGGTCATCAGCTTTAAAAATGAGGCTAAATCCTGCTTCGGCGTCTTTTTGTTGACCTTGTAGTAAAAAATAAAACCGAGTAATAAGGCTATTCCGGCAAACAGCAAATCCAAATTAATATTGAGTCCGGGTATACGTAACATCTGACTTTCCGACTTAAAAAATACCGCCCCGATTTTAACCAGGCTGACTAAAATAATCCCTTTGGCAAAGATACTTCCCTGGACATAAAATTTTAAAACCGTCTTCCAGAAAATGAGGAAAATAACCAGATAAATAACAGCTTCAAATGCCTGGACGGGAAGCCTTTTTCCGATTTCACCAACCTGGTCAACTCCGAAAAACAGTCCGGTCGTAATACCGACTCCGCAGCTGCCGAGCAAACAACCAAGTTCTGCAAAGAAAGCTCCCAGAAAAAAACCGGTCATGGCAAAATCGGCAGCCTGTAAATAGGGGATTTTTAATTTCCGGCTAAACCACCACAAAGCAAGCAGACTTCCTAAGAAACCGCCCCAAAAAGATAACCCCGGATAGCGGTTGAGAAAAAATACTTTTAGAAAGGAATCAAATATGGCCAGATTGCTAAGGACAAAACTGATTCTGGCAAAAAGAAAGCCTAAGCCGACTGTCAGAAAGACCAAATCCAGAATTTTCTCGGCATCAAAATCATAACCCCGGGCTATTCTCCAAACAGCAAAAGCGCCGGTAAAAATTCCCATGGCTAAGAACAACCCAAAGGAAGAAACCGGAAAGTTGCCGATGCTAAGTAAAACCGGAAACATTGGGATAATATACCATTTTACCTATTCGATTTGCCATTAACCACCATGATTGTTATACTGGCTTTAGACTTATGACAGCTACTGCACACGCTCTGGTTGGTGGGGCTATTGCTTATTCGGTTCAAAATCCCGCCCTGGGGATTCCCCTTTCGCTTCTTTCCCACCCGGTTTTGGATATGATCCCTCACTGGGATTTCGGTTGGGGGTGGAGAAAAAAAACCAAACTTAAATTATTTTGCGAAGCAAGCCTTGATTTGACAGTCGGCATTGTGGCTTCTTATGCTGTTTTCGGACAATTCATTAATATTTACTATTTCCTGGCCTGTGTTTTAGGAAGTATTTTGTGGGACCTGCTTGAAATACCTTACTGGTTTTTTAACTGGCGCTTTTTCCCTTTTTCCACCCTTCACTCAATCCAGCATCATATCCAGGGAAGAGCTAAATTACCCTGGGGGATATTAACTCAGGTAATAACTGTCGGGATCTTTATTATTATTTTGCAAAGCTTCAGAGTGGTCTAAATCAATTCCGCTCCTGCAATACCAGATTTTCCAGGTAATTCTTAAAATCATCGCCGATATCGTTGTGATCCAACCCGTATTCAACAATTGTTTTCAGGTACTCGAGCTTATTACCGGTATCGCGGTAAATCGCATTTTTCACCTCAACCGCATGGACCGGGATGCCCTGGTCGATTAAGTCCTGGACTCCGAAGGTATAAACCAATTCCTGGCCTTCTTCCAAAGTTTTTTCGGCTCGCTCTAGGGGTTCATAAATATCCGGAGTAAAGATATAGCCTGACATAACGGCTGTATCGGAGGGTGATGCGGCTGAACTTCCCGGCTTTTCT
>Ga0209542_10004211_pt1 | contig 29827 bp, 36 predicted proteins | sample RifCSPhighO2_01_FD_184028 | JGI IMG/M metagenome (GOLD analysis project Ga0209542, IMG submission 184028) | Soil microbial communities from Rifle, Colorado - Rifle CSP2_plank highO2_0.1 (SPAdes) (version 2) | ecosystem: Environmental > Terrestrial > Deep subsurface > Rock core/Sediment ... | reverse complement strand
AGTCTGTAGCGCAAATCCGGCAACGTACCAGGATCACGCCAATATCAACTCGCCACTGGTCTACCTTGACACAGATGCGCCAACCGGGACAAACATCATAGTCGGTGGTCACCTTGTCAACAGGCTTGCACAAGGCCTAGCTGACAGATTGACAGCTCCTGGCAACAAGGTTGCAGAAGTGGACACAGAATCCGGCGACATAGTGCTCGCAGGATACACGGCTGAAGATACAGGTTCGGCAGTACAAGAGTTAATTGATGATATAGATAGCTGGACGGCGTAAGCCTCCAGTTTTTCTTTTTCTTTTTTTTATTGAGTTCGTGCCGTAAGGAGAGTTAGTTTTGGTTCTTAGAAAATACGTTTGTTTTTTAATTTTTCTTTAGGGTAATGCGTTATGGACAAAAACCTCGACTTTTATCTCACTGCAATCCTTGCCCTTCTGATCGTGGTTGTGGGCGGGTTTGTTGCAATGAATTTGCAATTCTCAGATTACAAATACGCGACTTCAAGGCCGGGTGCAGATTTTGTTTCAAATGTTGATGAGCCTCCGGTTTTGCTAGATTCGATCAGGGGCTCTACACATTTTATTGTGTCCCCGCAGTTTGTGCAAAATGGGGCGCAGAATTCTTACATGGCCTCTTCGCTGACCCTCTTTAACACAGTGCTTTCCGCAAAGAGGAAGAACATTGTCGTAATTGGAAGGGTTGTTGATGAGAAGGGTGCTATTTTGGAGTGCCAGTCTAATTTTGGTGATTTCAAAACAAATGAGGCCATTTCAAAAGAGCTCTGTGAGCAAATGCTAGCAGATGCGACCAGTGTGAGGGTTTTTGTCGACCTTCCGTCCTCTTCGCTCTCTTCTAATAGGATTATACTTGAAAAGAATCTGGTAAGGGTCGAGCCGTCTTCATTTGACGGGGTGGCTGTTGCCTCATACACTCTTCTAGAGGCTCTCTATCCGGATACGCCTGCAATAATTGAATCGGTAAATAATCTTGTAAATAGCGCGAAGTGAGCACCAATTGGTTTTAATTCTGCGAGCAAGAGTTGATGTGTAGATGGGTCTTAAAATTCGTACAATTTTAATATTTCTTCTTCTGGTTGGGCTGATTTATTCACTTGTAAAAATCGTTTCAGTGTACTGGGTGATAGTGCTCTTCAACATCATTCTCATTTTCATAAACTGCGTTTTTCTTTTCGCATACCTTGAGTTCAAGCAAAAGAGTGAACCCAAAGTGAAAAAGTGGCCCAGTGTTTCTATAGTGGTACCCAACTATAATGGGCAGGCATATTTGCAAAAGTGCATCGAATCGGTAATGGCGCTAGAATACCCGCTCAAAAAAGAAATAATTGTTGTAGATGATGGTTCAACCGATTCTTCGCCAAAAATTCTCAAATCAATTAAAGGGATTAGAGTAGTATTAAAAAAGAAAAATGCGGGAAAAGCAGCTGCCCTAAATGACGGGATAAAAATTGCAAAAGGGGAACTTGTTGCAACAATTGATTCTGACACTTTTCCTCAAAAAGATGCCCTGGTCAAAATGTGCACATATTTTGAAAAAGATGTAGGGGCAGTTAGCGGGCTTGTCCGCGCATATAAACCTCGCGGTTTTATTGAAAAAATCCAGGAAGTTGAATATTTGATTTCATTTGGCTTTTTCCAAAGCGTTCTTGCTGATATGGATGGAATAATGGTAACTCCGGGGCCGATGAGTGTATTTAGAAAAGATGTTTTGAAAAAGATCGGCGGGTTTGATGAGAAAAACATCACTGAGGATATGGAGATTGCAATGCGCCTGCAGCACAACCACTACAAGATCGCTGCATGCCCGCAGGCAATAATTTATACAGTGGTTCCTTCGAAAGTGGGGGATTGGTTTAGGCAGAGGACTAGATGGTATAGGGGAAAATTTGTGAACAGCGTGAAGTATTTTGAGATGGTGCTAAACCCCAAGTTCGGGGAATTCGGGATGTTCAGTTTCCCTTTTTCGCTTGTAGCAGATGCGCTTGCAATACTTCTAATTGTTTTTACCTTGGTTGCAAATATTGACAGCGTTTTGCAATATTTTGCTTTTCTCTTCTCCTTTGCTTCAGTTGGCGGAGGTTTTGCAATTCCGCTAGCGCTAACACTTCATTCAAGCATTTATTTTTACTTCTTCACAATTGTGCTCTACTCTTTCCTTCTCTATGTAAGCCATGATTTTGTCAATGATAAGCTCTCGATCTGGAAACTGCCTGAAATTATTTTCTACATGTTCGTTTACGGGTTTTTCATTTCATTTGTTTATTTCACAAGCTTTTTTAAGGAAATCAATAGTAGTGATTACATATGGTGAGTAAATATATCAAGGCGCTAGCCCTTACTGCAGTTATTCTGGCGTTTGGTTTAGTTGCGATAAATTATCTTGATGATATGCGCGCAAAAAGTTTGGAGCGCATTGTAGATGAGGGGGCACTCGAACTGCAAGCTTCCCAGCAGCTCTTTTTATACGAATCCGTGTTTGGGGATGAGGATGTCTGCAGTATTATTTTGAAAAGGGTTGAATCGCAAAAGCTGCGTGCAAGTAAAGTTCTTTCAGAATTAGAAGCTGCAAATTCCGGGCGCCTTTTTCCTGGTGATAGCTCTTTGAAGAAAAAGTTTTTGCTGCAAAATGTAGAACTTTATTTGCTTGCGAATAAGGCCATTTTAGAGTGCGGGGATTCTAGCATTTATCCTGTTGTTTATTTTTACCCTGATGAGTATTATTGTGCAGATTGCGCTTCGCAGGCACTTGTTTTGGATTCTATTGTTTCCAAATGCCAAAGTGTTCGGGTCTTTGCATTTCCTACAGATCTAAATATTCCTGTAATTGAATTGCTAGAGGCAAAATATGGGGTTAAATCGGTTCCTACTGTGATTGCGGGCAATGAAAAGTTTGAGGGTGTAACCTCCCAAGCCACTCTTTCAAGTGTTGTAGGCTGTAGCTAAAAACCACTATTTTTTGACTTTTAGGCCTATTTTAATGCTATTTTTTAATATGATAAGGGCTTTTTTGCCTCTAAATAGGGCTTTTTTTATCAATTATGGCATTTATACCTAGGAATTAGCCATTTTTCATAAGCTCCCGCAGTACTGTGGTGGCGTAGTTGCCTTTATCGAGGGAAAAGCTTATTTTTTGCTTCAATTTCCCTTCACAAAATTCATCTGGGGAAATTTCAACTATTTTTAGATTCTGCGGGATAAGTGCTATTTTTTTTCGAGATCCTCTGCAGCTGAGTTCTGGAAAACTCTTCACTTTAAATTGCGCAAGTTCGATGCTCTCTTTTTCTAAAACTTCTTTTTCAATTTCTCCAGAAGTTGCGCTAGCTAGTGTACTATCAAATCCAAAAAGTGCTGCTGTAGCAATTCCATCTTCTAAAATATCCCCTTCTGTTTTTGTAACTCCAATGCCGCGCTCTATTCTTGTGTTGATTATTTGGTTGAATAGATAGCTCTGGTATGCGTGTGTGAACATGTAGGTTAGGTGGCGCGGAAGATTTTGGAACGCTCCTATGAAATCTTTTGGGAATTTGCACAAGTGGTGCAATATTGCGCGCTCGTATCTGAATTTTGTCGGGAACTCTTTTGTTGCCCTTGCAAAATCTTTTGTATCTGCTAGGTTTTTTCGCGCAATTGCAATTTCTTCCTCTTCGCCTTCTGAAGGGGAAGTGAGATAGAGCATTACTGCTTTTTCAAAATTTCCTAAAATGAATTCTTTTCCGACGCGATGGGTGATTTGGCGGATCCCTCCAAACCGTTGCTCCCCAAAGTAATTTGCAACTCCTTTTTGCATTTGCAAAAAGCACTGCTCCGTGATTTTTTGGAGTTCATTTTCTGCAAGGGGGATTTCTCTTATAGTAATTTCAAATTCATTCCCCTGCAAGTTCCCTATTTCTATTTTTTCATCTTTCCATAAAGGGTCGTAGAGCGCAACGTATCTGCTCTTGAAATTTTTTAATCTTTCAACTTCCGGGTTCCAGATTGATATGCGCTGGGAGGTTATTGCGCGCTTATCTTTCATTCCGGCATATCCGATTCGCTTAGGGGACATATAGAGCGCGCGGGAAACTCTTCGCAGGGCTTCATTTGTATCTAGATTGAATTTTTCCATTGTAATATGTAAATATTGTCCGTCTTTTTTTGGGATTGAAAGTTCTTGCTCTTTTACTCCCTCCCATTCCCCGAATGCCCTATTTTGCAATTGGGTTCTATCTAGTGGAATTTCATGGACTAAAAAATCTGAAATCCTGCGCTTTATTACTCCTCCAATTCCTTTGGTGGTTGTAGTGTAGTGCAAAATGCCTGTCATAAAAATCAGTTTGCTTTTGGAATTAGATCTTATAGCGCAAGATTGCCCCGATTCCGCCAAACCCTTTGTAAAATTGCTCCCCTTCGGGTGTTTCTATTGAAATTATTTCAAGTTCAGCAGAGGTTTGTGAGGCCATCTCCTGCATGTAATCAATGTATTCCATTTCTTCGAGTACTTCAATTGCTTCATCTCCTTTAAATTGGCTCTGCGAAAACGTCCCGTCCTTGTCAACAATTATTCTCTCTTGTTCATTTGTTGTGTTTTTTACTTTGTACACAGGCCACTCTATTGCTTCACTTACAAGTAATTTGCTAACTTGTCCTAGCTCTAGCGCTTTCATTACTTCTTTTTCCCCGTAGGTTGCAAGCCCGTCTTTTGCAAGTTTTGTTAAAAATTCAGTAATGTTAGCTTTCTCTTTCATAAGGTCGGTGTCTTTTAGCACAGTGTCACTCTTTTGCACAAGCTCGCGGATTCCAGAGTCATCTGTGTAAGATGTATCAATGAGGGCGAGCACTTTCCCTTTTATGCGATGGTCTAGTAACTCTTTTTCTACAAAAAATTGTTTTGTCATTCCGGGGCCGCCGATAATTACGCCCTGCAATTTTTCGCCGTAGGGGACAAATGCCGCATTTGCTTTTTCGCTAATCCTTTTGTAAAATTCCTGCTCGGCTTCTTCTCGCAATCTCTCAAATCTCTGGCTGCTCTGTCCGCCGGCACGCATTTTTCCCGGTATTCCTGAGGTGAACCTTCCCAAAATTTCATATCTTTTTCCAACTAGTATTGCAGTTGTAGCTTCGCTCTTATCTATTGTAATTAATCCGTAAGCATTGCTTGGGCGTGCCATTTCTTTTAGAGGCTCTAGGTGGAACTCTGAATCACACCAGTACCTTTTTGTGCGGAGCTCTTTAATTGGCCTTATTGTAAAGAGGCGGATATCTGTTCTGCCTTCTGATTCTGAGACATTACCTGCAAAAACCACAAGCCCATTTTTTGGTATTTCAAAATCTATTTGTTTTAGAAAATTTATTATTTTTCGCAATGCGCCCTGCACATTTTTCCGGGTTTGGGGGCTTTTTATGTTAGAGCTCTGGCTGACCTCTTCTGATAGCTGTCCCATTACTGAGCTTCTATCAGTTGCACCCGGGATATATACACTGATTAATTCAGTGCCCCTGCCCCTGTATTGCTCTAGCTTTTTTAGCTTTTTTTTGAAGATTACTTCATCGCTCTGCGAGGATTCAATAGCTGCTGCCATAGTTATCACTAGGAAATTTATTTGAGAAATAGGTCAAACAAAATTTGAAACCATATTCTAATTGGGCATCTCACACCTTAAAATACTAATTATTGGCATTCAGAGGTAATACTCCACTTCCCGTAATCTGCTCTGACGTGTCCCAAATGCCTTCTGCCGTACTAAGGGTTTTTGAGCAACGGTTGAGTAATTATTAAATAGCCCCAAGGGCATATTTTGGTAGGTTTAAATGTTTGATATTTTCAACACAATCAATGATGAAATGGCAGCCGATGAGCACATGCGAAACCGCGCGCCGCAAAATTCTTCATTTTCAGATCTTTTTGTAGTTTCAATTGGTGGGAGCCTTTTTGTAAATGAAAATGGCCCTGATGTTGAAAAAATACGGCAAATTGCAGGGGCTATTAATTCATTGCACTCTGCGGGCAAGAGGTTTGTAGTAGTTGTTGGCGGAGGGAAAATAGCACGATCTTATGTAGAAGTTATGCGCTCTTTTACCCAGAATAATTTTGATCTGGACGGGATGGGGATTGCAATTACGCGCGCAAATGCAATGCTTCTTGCAAGCGCAATGCCGCATGGCCAGGTGCTAACAAAAATTGAAAAGGTAAAAGCTATTCTTGATAGCGGAAAGATTGCGGTTTTTGGCGGGCTCATGCCTTTTTTTACAACAGATTCAGTAGGCGCGCTTTTAGCAGAGCATCTTAACGCAACATTTGTTAACCTTACAAATGTTGATGGGATTTATGATTCAAACCCAAATGAATTCCCTTCTGCAAAAAGGTTTGATGAAATAGGCTATCGCAAACTAGTTTCACTTATTGTAGAATCCGGTTCAACCCCTGGGCAAAATGTTGTACTAGATCTTGCGTGCTGTCTTATTTTGCAGCGCAGTAAAATCCCCGCTGCAGTTCTTAGCGGAAATGATATAGCAAATTTTTCAAATTATATTAATGGCTCAAGCTTTGTGGGGACAACAATTCGTGATATTGAAAATGAGCAAATCAGTGCTCCGTTACCGGAGAGTGAAGAAGTTGAGGTTGAAAAAAAGAGAGCGCACAAAAAAAGAAAAACATCCAAAAAAAGCGGCGATTACAACGCGCCAAACCCATATCACATTGATTTTGGGCGCTGAAATTGATTTGAAATTATTCTCCCTATCAGATTAGCATCTGTAATTTCTACTTGGCCTTGTGGTGTATTTTCAAAAACTTTTCCTCGGGGAGTGAAATTAAACTTCCTATTTCTATAAATAATATTTCCTTGTATATTGATTTGCCGTTCTCCTAATTTTATTGTTTTCCATAAATTTGTACCAAGTATAAATTGTTCCACTTTGCCAAGTTTTTCTCCCTTCAACAGTTTTTCAACTATTTGTTGTTCTCTTTTTTTTCTTTCTACCCATTTCTGATTTGTCTGCTGCCTTCTCATCTCGCTAGGTTTGAGGCGTGGCCTTGGTTTACGTTTGGTAATCATTTTCAATTCCTTTTCAACGATTCCAATATTTTATGGTTAGCGTGTTGTTCTGCTGCTTCTCTTTTTATATTCCAGTGCCCTTCTAACCATTTCTTCCATTCTAGCTGGCACATTGTAATGCTTTCCTTCAAGTAGCAGAGCACGAGTGCCATCGGGTCGTTCTACAAATTTTTGCCGGTTAAGTTCTACTATAGTTGTGTGTATTGCCTGTCCTTTGAGGGGATTTCCAAATTTGTGGTGTCTTTTTGGTCCTGGCATTTTTCTCACTTCAGTGCAAAAATTCGTCCGGGTTCCATTCTTCCCATTGTTTTTCGCCAATAGCAATAAGGCACTCTGTGGGATTTAAAATTAACCTTTTCCAATTTTGGGCATCATCGAGTACTATTCTGTTGCATGCAGTGTTTACAAGGCAATCAACAGCAACCCCCATCATGTAGCTCTCATTTACAAGGTCCATTTCGAGTAAGTATGCTTTTTTTCCATGCCTTTCAATTGCTTCTTTTAGGGCAAGCGCTTTTTCTTTTTGCCTCTGCCCGGATTTTATGGAAACAATTATTCCAAAGCTTTTTGCTTCGCTTGCTTTTGCAATTGCCCCAAATCGCTGGCGCATGAATTTATCCCGCCTCTTTTCAGAAATTTCCTCAACTGTTCCGTGCAAAGGGTTTAGTACGATTACTGGTTTAGTTGTGCTAAATACGAGCCCTTGCGGGTGGAAATACCCGTCGCCAAAATATACGTTTGCTTCAATTGATGGTTGGATTGATTCAACCACGGTGTAGTTGCACCCTAGAACTTGTCCTTGTGTTGCTATTCTTCTTGACCCTTCCCCTATATGGGAATCGATCCCATTTTGGAAGAGGATTTTTTTTAGTTCTGGCAGTGCGTGCTGGTATTGCACGTTTGCAATTAGTGAAATTATTTTTATTTTGCGCGCTTCAAGTTCTTTTAGAAGGCGTTTTGCATTTTTTTCTATTTCTTCTTTTGAGAGATTGTAGTTGCAGGTGATGTATAGTATGTCCTTGTGGCGGTGTATTGGCCCGTGGCCGATATGTATTATTGTATCGGCATTGAGCGCTTGCATATCATTTAGAGGAAGATCGCAAGCGCCGTAGCAGGGATCCATTTTCACAAATACATTTTGGCAGCTAGTAGAAAGTTCATCAATTATCCAGGTGGTTTTATCCTTCAGCCCTTCCGGTATTTGCACTATGCATGTTTGGGATTTTCGTTCTGTGAGGAATTTTTTTGCCTCAGTTAAATCAACAATCAATTCAGACATAGGACACCGCTAGAGATTTATGTGATAGTTTGTATAAAAAGTGGAGATAAGATAGCAAAAGCAGTTTATTTCTTGGCTTCTTTCTTTTGCTCTTTTGCAGCTTCTGCAGGTTTCTTTTCCGTGCCGGCTGCCGGGGATGCTGCGCCTTCTTCTTTCTTCTCTTCTGTGCCTGCTGCAAGTGCTCCTTCTGCTGCCTTCGCTTTTGCCTCTTCTTCCTCTTTTATTAGGTCGCGAGTCTTCTTTGGTTTTGTTCCAATGCTCTGCACGTCCTTGTGGGTTTTTGTTATTACAGAACAGGGGAATCTTGAAATTGCCATCATCAGGCAATCTGCTGCCTTTTCTTTATCAGTATCAAATACAAGAACTGAAAATACTACCTGGCCGCTTCTAACTCTTGCTGCTCTTCCGATTGTTTTTCCAAAAGCATGGCTCATCCCTTTTTGTATTCTGTCGGCGTGGGCTCCTTGTGCTTGCTTGTTTTCACGAAGGATATGGTGTGGGTAAATTCTAAGTTTTAAAAAAAAGCCTTCCTTTCCAACCCTTTTTATGAGGGTTCTGTTAATCATTAGCCTTGCGCTCTCAAGTGCATTGTCCCTTATTTGAATTCCAAGTGGTCCGCATTCTGTAATAAGGTCAACTACTGTATCAAATGGTTTTGTGCCCTCTCCCATGTTCCACTGGCGTGTCTTAAGTCCCGGCACAGCTCCGATATAGTTACGGTTGTGCACATTGACAGCATGCCTTGTATAGGGGCGGTCTTTTGTCGTATTATAACAATGTCCAGGTCGTAAACCCATCTAAATCAGCTCTAAAAGCCAAAAAACAGCATAATTTGAGGCTGTATTTTACTCACATATACCTATTTGCAATCCTTTAAAAACCTAAGGTTCTCTTGCTATGCATAAGGATCGCCGCCGCGTGCTAGCATTGCAAGGTTATCGAATTGTTTTTTTAGGGCAACGCGCTGCTGCGGGTTAAATGAGGAAATGAGGGTTTTTGTAAGTTCGGGGGCTTTGCGCGGGTCATATTTCGGATCGCGTGTTTGCTCTCTCATTTCAGCTAGCCAGTTTGCATAATACCTTGTCATGTCCTGGAAGTTTCGCGCCTCGCCTCGTGCAAGCGCTCCGATAAAGAGCATTCTCAATTCAAATTTTTGCAACTCCGGGAACCTTTTTGCTTCCCTTAGTTGATTTCTAATTCTTGCAACCTTTCCTTCAAAATTTAACGCCTCTTGCAGTGTAACTTTTTCTTGATTCATTATTTTTTGTATTTCGGCAATAGCGCTTTGCCGTCCGCGCATTTCAATTTGTTCGCGAAGATCTCTTCCGCGAATTTCCCTCGCTCTTTCCGAATATCTAAATTGTGGATCTGTAATTTGTGGTGGTTTTTTTTCTCTAAGATAATTAAAATTTTGAAAAGGTCTTCTTACTTGCCCTCGTTGTCGTAAAAGCATCATGTTACGGCGAAGTCCATCAATTAAACCCATGAAGTAAAAACGCTTTTAGGGTTTATAACAGTAGCCTTTATATAGGGGTTCAATTCTTTACTACCTAACGATTTATCCCTGTAAAAGAGGTGAAAAAATGAGTCTTAATTTAAAAAAAGTAGGGCAGATGCTAGAGCGCATAGGCTTGAAGCTCGAAAGGGCGGCAAAACCCCGTAAAAAGAAATCCAAGAAGAAAAAATCCAGAAGGTAATTTTGTTTGCCGCTTCTTTTTGGAGCGGCATTGCTAATTTTAAAAAGTTGGAAAATATATTTTTGAATAAATTTTTTCAAAAGATTTATTTACTTGCACATAGTATTGTTCTCATGCCTTCTCAAAAAAGAAGACGTTTTCAAATAAGGCAGAGAAGAAAGAGGACTGCTAAATTTCAGACACGGCAAAAATTTGCAAGAGAGGCAGGCCGAGATCTTACTGCTATTGAAAACCAAAGGGTTGATTTGGCGATAAGAGGCGGTAGAGTTGGTAATTGGAAAAGGAGATTGGATGAAATAAATGATGATCATAATACTGATTTTAAAGTTGAAATAGCTAATCTTCAGAAACGTTTTCCTCATGGTGATGTCGAAGTTCTTAATGAAGCTTGCGGCCAGAGTTCATTTGCTTCAGAACTTTCAGGTCAAGAAATACGCATTACTAATTCAGATCTTTTCCCTCGATCTTCTCAGCCAAATTTTCACCAAGTATCAGTGCACGATCTTGTAGAACATTTTGGTAAAAACAGATTCCACTTGGTGGTTTCAACACGCGGTGGCGCTGATTGGGGCGGGGATGCTAGGAGTGCTGTTTCAAATATTTATGGTGTTTTAAAGCCCGGAGGAATAGCTTTCATAAGTTGGACTCTTTCTAACGATCATTTACTGGAAATTGCCACTAAGTTGGGGATTAGTTGTAGAGAAGCAGGTCGTGGAATAAAAATTTGGAAGTAAATTTAGTAGTGCGCCTTTTTATTTTAAAGTTGTTTTATATAATTCATGAAGTTTCGTTCAATGAAGAGTTCTGACATAAAAAAAGTGTTTTCTGTAGGGAAATCAGAGTTTGGGAAAGTTTCAGAGTACTCGTGGGATTGGAGCATTTCAAAAATAAGGCAGTTTTTACGCCCTTCTTTTGGGGTTGCAATTGTGTGCTCTGAAGGGAAGGAGATTTTAGGGTTTGCCCTTGCAGAGAAGAAATATTCTTCCCAAAAGCCTGCTGTTGCATGGCTAAATTATGTATTTGTAAAATCAGGCGCCCGACATAGGCATATCGGTTCAAAACTTGTTGAAGAAATAATTTTGAGGCTTAAAAAAGGCGGGAAAAAAGATTTGATTACAGATGTATATGCAAACAATAAGAGTTCGTTAAAATTTTTCAAATCCAATAACTTTGTGATAAGTGAGAAGTGGTTTATACTTTCAAGAAAGATTTGAAAAAATGAGCGGGGGAGAGTTTCTCTCCCAGGATTTGTTAGGTTTGTATTATTTTATTGCACTATTACAGTTCCTCTCATTTCAGGGTGTATTGCGCAGTGGTATGTGTATGTGCCTTTTTGCAAGAAGGCATGGGTGTATGTTTCACCTCTTGCAAGTGAATTGGACGCAAGTTCGTTTCCTGAATCAGACGTCACTGTATGCGGCTCGTTGTCCATATTGGTCCAGCGCACAGAGTCGCCCTGCCTTATTGTAACACTTGCTGGATTGAAGTCGTCTGAACCAAGAAGGCCTCCGTCTTCAATTCCTACTGTATGTGTTTGTGCCTGCGCGCAGCCGCTAACAACCACTGCAAGCCCTATGAGCGCCAAGATGCCGAATTCTTGAAGATTCCTCATTTTATCACCTTATACTACTTCGCCATTAAAGGTGTATAAATATTTGGGTTGGATATTTAGGTAAAGTAGTTCTGATTTATAAGCAGCAAAATCTTTAGTTGCGTTTATTCAATATCAATTTTTACCCACCCGCCAATATTGTCCGTATTAACTGCTGTGGCTAATTCTTCTTTTGGTACTATTTTGATTAACCTATATCTATTGGTGTATATAACATATTGCCCGGCTTTTCCATTCAATACTCCGCTTCTTTTAAGGTCTGACATTAATTGGTTTGGATTTCCTGGAATATTTCTTGCCCTTCTCGGTGTTACTAACCGAGTTTTTCCTTCTATAGTAGCACGGACAAGATTTTTCCTAACTTTTTTAGGTCCGCCTGGGAATTTTCTAACAATTCGTTTCATGTAATTCAGTACAGTAATGGATCTTGAAAATATAAAGGTTGCTTTTTGTCAATAACATTAGTGGGATAGGGCAAGAACTCTAGGCAAACTAGTTAATATTCACATTTAAAGATTTTGGGGGCTAGTTCTATTATATGAGAAAACTAAAGCTCCAAATGCAATTAACCGCAAATGGTTTTGTTGCAGGCCCAGCTGGAGAATTGGATTGGATGCTCTGGGATTGGGATGATGAACTAAAACAATATGTTACTGGGCTCACAGATTCTGTTGGTACAATTCTTCTTGGCAGGAAGATGACTGATGGGTTTGTGAATCACTGGGCAAATGTTGCTAGTAAACCGGATAATCCCGAATTTTCCTATGGCAAAAAATTTACGGATATGCCAAAGGTTGTCTTTACAAAAACTCTCGCACAATCAAAATGGCCAAACACTATAGTTGCAAACGGTAATCTGAATGATGAAGTTTTAAATCTAAAAAAACAAAAAGGAAAAGACCTCATGGTATATGGCGGAGCTGGATTTGTTTCAAGTTTAATAAAAGAAAATTTAATTGATGAGTATTATTTATTTGTAAATCCTGTGGCAATTAAAGAAGGGTTGACAATTTTTAGCAATATAACCAATAAATTCCAATTAAACCTAGTGGATGCAAAAAAGTTTAATTGCGGGATTGTGCTGCTCCGTTACAAGCCGGCAGAATGAATAAATTAAACTAAAATTAATTGGGTTTTTGATTATAATTTGGGGGAGGGGATAGCATCAGACTTGTGATTCCCATCTTGTAATTATATTCTTTCCCGCTTTTAGAATGCTATTCCAAGTAAACTCAGCAGTATCACTAGTGCAATCCCGGCAATTCCGCCAAAGACAACTATTAGAATGCTCCAGATGTTGATTGTTACATTGATGAACGGCAAAAAATTGAGTATTATAAGTATTGCTATCCCAATTGCGCTGTTTATCAAGAGCCAAACAATTGATTTGCCCATTTTAAGCGCGATAAAAATCAGCGCCAATACCAAAAGCACTGTAAGTGCAGGCCCTAGATATGGTATAGTTTCAATCATTTTTTCACATCTCCCGTGGATTAATTTCCTCTTTGCCAAGGCCTACTGTCTCGTGGTGGAAGTTTACTGAGTTAGCTGTTGCTTCTTCTTTTGAAATTTCAATCCAGAGTTTTGCTTTCACTTTCTCTTCTCCGGTTTCCCTTGAAACGTAGTGCGATATGCCTTGCATGTCGCGGTAAAAACCCGCAGCGCCGTAAGAAATTTCGTGTTCATCCATTCCATTCACCTTCTATCATCTGCCATTTGCTCAATCCATTGGCGCTCTTGCTGATTTTGTGGTTGCGCTAATGGCTGTGATTGTCCATTATACTGCCAGGCCTGTGGCCCCCATTGGAACTGTCCGCGTGACCCTGATTGCGAGTTCCAAAAATTAATGTTAAGTGGTCTGTTATTTAGGAAAAGGTATCCGCCAAGCAGTATTACTAATCCTGAAATTATAAGGTCAATTGGCTGGCTCTGGCGAGTTAGTGAGGAGATGAGTATTGCCGCTCCGCCAAGAAGTGTCACTATCCCTATTTGTCTTGATATCCAAGGGAAAAAAGATTGCTTTGTCTGAGTTACTATATAGTCTATCATGTTCTGTTCCTCCTTCCCGGCCAACGTTTAGATGGCCCTCTTTCAATTCTGTTTATGGTTTATGTAAAATTTCCTCTCATTTGCCTGCTGGCTTTGAAGTGATTGCCAAATAAATGCTAGCGGACAGAAGCAGAATAAATCCTATAAGGATAAATCCAAATCCGGCTGTTGCAATTAGTGATTCGGCCCATTTGGCTAAGCCAAGCCCGAACAATAGCGTCCCTGTAAAAAATACAGAGCCTAAAACTGCGGTTCTAATTATAACTGGCATTGCGCGGTTGATTCCATTTTCCACTCCGCCTGCAATAGTTAAGGAGAGGATTTCTTTGAGCGCGCCTGCTTGTAAGACCGCGCTCCCAAACCCTTTCATGAAATTTCCTATGATGGTGTTAAGGTTCATTTTATCACTTTTTTGAAATCAGTGACCCTAGCACGATTCCACCGACAAATGCTCCCAGCACGAATTCAAACGGATGCTCGCTTACCGCGTGTTCGATCATCGATTGTTTTTTTGATATGTATTTATGGGCTTCATTTATGTTAGAATCAAGATGCCTATGTGCCTCATGGATGCTCGAATTAATATTGTCCTCAAAATCCTTATCAAGGATTCTTCCTTCATTCATTTTTGCTGTCATTTTCAAACACCTCCGTGTTTTGATGTATTTTATTTATTTGGCCCGCGGCAGCTTATCTGCCTGTGGCGATATTTCTTCCCTGGCTTAATCTGTAGACTATTATAATCAATGCAATGACCAGAAGTATGTGGATTAAGTTTCCGCCAATTGAACCTATAAGTCCAAACGCCCACAGGATTACTAAAATCACTACTACTGTTAGAATTGTATCCATTTTTTTCACCTCAACTATTTTTTTTACTTTTTTTGGCAGGAAAAGGTTGGGCAACGTTGACCTTAACCCAAAATTCTTTTCTGCCCTATTTTAGCTGTCTGCGCCTTTGGGAGTAAGGGGGCACTATCCCGTTGCCAATTTTCTATTTTGCCCTGCCGCCAACTTTCACGGCATTTTGATCTACTAATATGTTTAGCATGATGCTCTCGCCCACGCCCTTCACATCCGATTTTGAGAACACTGCATCATTTTTGAGTATTCCGGTTCCAACAACGATTGCTGAAACATTGTTGGTGTGAGCTTCGGTCCTCACTTCCTTTACTGTCCCCACTTCTTTTCCGCTCGAGTCAAATACTTTGAGTCCCTTGTAATCTGATACCGGACTCATGTTGAGTACTGCTCCGTCTTCGGAGAGCGATGAGATGTATTTTTTCCCGATGAATGTGTCCATCCCGAAAAATCCGCGGTCGATTTCAATGCCGTCCAAATCCATTGTTTTGGGATCGAGTCTTATTTCCTGGATTGTGCCAATCTCTTTCCCGTTAGATGCGCGAACCTTTTTTCCTTTCAGTTCGTGGGCCTTGACACCCGAATCATACTCTTTGTTCATTTGTCTAATTTCCTGCATGATTTCACCTCGTGATAATGCTGGTCTGTTTTAACCACGGCAAAAAAATTCGATTTTGTATGGATGATATAGCCAAAAATTGGTTTCTCCATATCTTGTTTGTCGTTGTTGTCATACCTATTAGATACCTATCACCCTATAAGGTGATCGTACGATGTGGTAGTATAGGGGCTGTATTGATTTGGCAGAATATGGTTCTAAATGGCTTTAATGAAATTATTGGGCTTTAAGCGGAGGAATGAAAAATGGCAAAGAAAACACGCGGGACAAGAATGAGTCAGGCAAAAGGCCGCGCTGCCAAAAGAAAGGGCGGCAAGGGAAAAATCCGTTCAAGGGCAGTCGGAAAGAAGATAATGCGCACATAAAAACATCTGGAGATGCAACAAAAGATACTATCGAAAACCCGGGCACATTTCACCCTGTGCCTTATGGGTTTTGGTAGTTTGAGGATTTTTATTTTATGTTACGGAACAATCAAAACCAGCTCAAAGGCTACTTGTTTTGGGCTGTCATTCTCGGGCTTATTGCCCTTGCATCTTTTATCGTGCTCCCGTTCATGAGCGCAATTCTTTCAGCTTATCTTCTAGCGTACATGGCAAGGCCGCTTTTTCTCAAATTGATTCCGCGGTTTGGCCAAAACCTTGCAGGGGTCATCTGCGTATTTGTAGCAATCATTCTTGTAATAGTGCCGGCAGGTTTTGTTGTAATCCAAATAGTTAATGAGTCGGGTGATTTTATGAGCAAGCAAAATATCACCCACTATATCGGCCTGGTTGCAGATCACCCGCTTCTCAAGGGGTTTAATTTGAATTCTGCCACCTTGCAAACCCAGTTCAACCAGATCGTTGCAGACACCACCATTTCCACTTTATCGTCACTGCCGGCTATTGCTGTAGGACTTTTCATCACTCTTATTGGAATGTATTACATACTCTGCAGTTGGGTAATTTTATCAGATCAGCTAAAAAAACACATTCCTTTCAAGAACAAGGAACGCATTGTCCGCGAGCTTGATAAAACCGCGAAGGCAATTTTATATGTAACACTTGCAATGGCAGTCATGGAATTTGTTATTTCATATATCGGTTTCACAATTTCAGGGGTGGAAGCGAGCCTTATTATGGCTGCAGTCATTTTTGTGTTCGCCTTCATCCCGAGCATTGGGCCAATTCTTGTCTGGGCGCCACTTACAATTTATTATATTGCAAACCAGCAATATCAAATCGCCGCCGGGGTTATAATTACCGGGCTCATCCTAACCGTAGTAATTGAGCAGATCCTTTATGCCAAATGGATCGGGGATCGCACGCGCATCCATCCTTTTGTGATGGTGTTAGGGGTCATTGGAGGAATAACTGTATTCGGAATTTTCGGGTTCATATTCGGGCCGCTTATACTTGCAAGCGCAATGGGTGTAGTAAAAGGCGCTATGGAGCAGGATGAATTGAGCACCGGGCCCGTTGCCCAACAATTAAGTAATAATGTGTAAGAAACTAATTAGGTGAATCCAAATGCCAAAACTTCCAAATTATACTGATGAGGAAATTTTACTTGCATTGATATGGTCAATTCCGGTAAAGATGACTAAGGGGCAGATTGGCAGACTTTTGGGGGTCAAATCTGCAGGGCAGAAGCACTGGCGTGAGCGTTTGCAGCGGCTTGGCGAAAAGAACCTGCTCTCTATTGAAAAGCTCGATACGGGGGATTTGTTCTTCGGTTCGCCCATTCTAAAATATTATCTTGCTGAAAAAAATCTTGAAGCTATTTGGCGACAATATTTCATCAACCACGATGAACGCCACGCCCTTGTCAATGATCCGTTTCTCACGCCATTTTCGGCAGGAATCTGGAACGTAACAAGTTCACCTGAATTTTCCAAGCTTGTCGGTTCAAATTTCAACTATCATTTCCTTTCTGCCAAGAATGCTGCAAACCCGGCTAAGCCATCCGAGAGAATCGCTTCACTTAGCAAGGAAAAAATTTGGAAAACAATGGATGCCGTGCTCTCAATCTGCTGGAAAACTGAAGCTTACCGAAGAAAACCTGCGCTTATGGACACGCTAAATACAGACCAGAAAAAAATTTACAAAACCATAACTTTGCTCTACGAAGCGCAAATCAAGGCGCGCCCTGCTGAATACAAAAAGTTTACTGCCCTTTTCGAGAAGAACTTCAAATACTATCTATAGCTGAAAATGCATCTCAGAATCTGTGGCTAATCCGAATTAGTAGAGCTGGGAGAGGGCTTGGAGCCTGCAGTACTACTCTCCAACAAGTAGTGTGGTTTGTTTTTCGTAACTATAATACCCATTCTTCTTAATATTTTTAACGTGAAACTTCCAGAAAAAAGCATTTAGCGGTTAGATTTCTAACCGGACGAACACCAAACGGTTTCAGTTCAGCGAGCCGGGGCAGCTGCGGGGTTTTCATTTACCGACAAGATTAGTGTGTGTTTTCCTTATTGAATATTTTGTAGATAGTTATTGTAACTTCTTTGGGCGGGTAAGACAACATACTCAATATTTTGATTGTCCTACAGGTTCACTATTTTTTTACATCATAATTTTTTTCTTTGCATTCAAATCTAAATTAAATCAAACTATAATAAGCTTAAAATCCCCTTTCACCTCCAGTGGACTCGTTTTTTCCTACCAACTTTTTTGTTTTATTGTGGTATATCCGCAGGTTGTTCGTTCCAGGCGAAGTGCGTAGTCGACATTTTCGGTTATGTCTTCGTGGGCGATGATGAATATTTGGCTGAAATCTTTTTTGAGTGCATTTAGGATGGTGAATATCCCTTTTTGCCGGGCTTGGTCGCTGCTGGAAATACATTCATCCATGAATAGGCTGGTAGTCGTTTCGTTGTTTTGTTTGGCAGTGAGTATGCTTTGGGCGAAGGCTATTCGGAGTGCTATGAGGAATTGGTCTTGGGTTCCGCCACTGAATAGGTCTCGTGGTTTGGATTGGTTGGTTTCGGTGGCATAAGCTTCGAAGGTGAAGTCTTCTTTGATGTTGAGTCGGAAGTAGCGGTTGTCGGTGAGGGTTGGAAGTAGGTTTTCAATGGTCATTTGGGCACGGGGGATGACTTGGGCACGTAGTTCGTGACTGGTTTCTTTTAGGGTGGTTCTCAATAGTTCGAGAACTTCAATTTCCTGTTGTGTTTCAGTTAAATTTTTATTGGTCTGTTGGATTTTTTCGGGGAGTTTTTTATAATCGTCGCTTTCGAGGTCTTGTATCGTTTTTTCCAATAGCTTTTCGTTTGCGTGTAAATCCTTTGCAATTTGGTTGTAGTTTTCTTCAACACCATCAAGTTCTTTTTTTGTTTGTTTGAGATTTTGTTCGCTTAACTTGCTTTCGTCAGTTCCTTTCGGTTTTTTTGATTCCAGGTCTTTCATTGTTGTTTCATGGTTTTGGATTGTTTGCATCAAATGTTCTTTGGGCGTTTTTTTGAGTTTTTTCTGTATGGCGGTGATTTCGACCAGTTTTTTTTCTTTTTCGGATTTTTTGCTTTTTATGAGTTGGGCGAGACTATCAAAACTATTGACGTCAAATTCATGGTTCAATCTTTCGTTGATTTGATTTATTCTTTTGTTTATTTGAACGGGGTCGTTGATGTTTTCTTTAGTAAGTTTTGATTGTATTTTTGTTTTGATATCGGTTATTTTTTCTTCTTTTTCTTTCAACTGTGCGGTTTTGGTCATCCATTGTTGTTGGATAGTTGTAATTTTTTCGTATTCCCCGTATTTTTTCCATTGCCAATATGCCGGAATCAGCAGAATGGCTCCAAGGAAAAATAGTGGATTAATGGTTAATCCTAGAACGATACCTACTATTGGGATGATGGCAAGGAGACCTACTAGCAGGAGGGTTTTTTGCTTGCGCGCAGATAGGTCGGTTGAATAGTTAAGCTTTTGTTCTTCTGTAGTGGTTGCATGAATCTCTTGTTCCAGTTTTATTTTGTCATTCTGTTCTGTGTCTAAGGTGTTATTGAGTTGATTTAATGATTCTTCAAGTTTTGTCAGAGCCTTGTATTCGGTTTCGTTTTGCTCTTGGAAGATTGTATTCTTGCCAATGGTTTCAGTAAGTTGCCCGATTTCAAGGTTTGTTTTATGTATTTGTTGTTCGTTTTCCTCGAATATTTGGAGTTTTTCTTTTGCATCCTTGAACATTTGCTCTTGAGCCTGTTTGTTCTTGGACCAGTCTAACTGGTCAAATTCCTCTTTTAGTTTGTTTTTCTTTTTTTTGGCGGCATCTACATCTTGAGCCAATTTTTTTATGTTTTGTTCGTACTGCTTGTCGTCTTCGAGCAATTTGTTGTGGCGGCTTTGTTTTTCTGTCAGGATTTCATATTCTCGTTTGAATTTATCCAAATTGATTTCTAATTGTTTTTTGTCTTCTTTGATAGCCTTCTCGGCATTGCCAAATTCTTCTATCCCTATAATTTTGTTGATAAGTTGTTCCCTGTCGTTTTTGGCCAGGTCTCTGAGTGAGTCCAACTCTTTTTGTTTGATGTAGACTAATTTTGTGAACGAGTTGTAGTCAAGGCCGGTAATTTGAAGTATTTGATTTTCGATTTCCTTCAAGTTTTTTTCTAGGATTTCCTTTTTTCCGTCAATCATTGAGTACAAGACGGCATTGTGGCCGTTTTGGGAGAATTCACGTTCGATGCGGAATAACTGGTTGTTGACTTCGAATTCTAGTCCGATTGTGCACTTTTTTTTAGTCCAAGTGATGATTTCTTCCTTATTTTTTGTTGTTCCTCGAATTCCGTATAATGCGATTGGGATACTCTCTAATAGAGTTGATTTTCCGGTTTCGTTGTTGCCAAATATGCCAATTTTTCCTTTTGTGGGGAAGTCGAGGGATATTTTTTCGCCGATTATTCCTAATCCGGAAATTTCCAAATTTCGTATAATCATTTGGATTCACCCAAATAGGTTCGTGCTTTGGTGAGAACTTTTTCATACATCAATTTTGTTTCTGGAGACACGTTATTCATTTTTTTTTCTACATAGTCGACTACAGCTTGAAATGGCGAAATGATTTGGTATTTGGCAAAAATTTTTCCGTATCTGGCGTGCTCCATTTGGGTTCGATCAAAGGCGTAGGCAAAAAAGCATGCATCGGCAGCCAGAATGAGTTTCCTCATGTCAAGATTTGTATATTGTTCTTCTGTGATAGTTCCAGTCAAATTTATCCACGCAATGGCTTTAGGATTACGATTTTTTTCCAAAAATAAAGTGATTTCGTTGGTCACATCTTTGATTTCAGGCTTAATTTCAAATTGCAATAATTTCGTGGGGCGGATTTCGATTGCAACAAATCTAGCCTTGCATGAATCTCCTATTTCGGCAAAAATGAATCCCTTCTCTTTCCCAGATTCGTCTTTTTCAAGTATTTCTAGCCCGCCAGGAACCCCCACAACTGCGCCGTTTGACGCTTGAATAATTATAGGGGTGTGAATGTGCCCTAAGGCTAAATAAGTCAGGTTTTTAGGTAGCAGTGATTCAAAAATCGGGTGTTGTTGCATTTGATATGGCAATTCGTTCAATGGACGGGGCTTTCCTTTTACATAGGCTCCATGCAATAACAAGATGTGTTTGCCTTTGTCTAGTTTTAAGTTGGTATTTACCAGGGGAGAACTAAACTCATTCATTGGGTCATATGATTTTCCGTGAATTGTAATTTCGGTTCCTCGTATGTTTGTTTTAAGTGACTCTATTTTTTCTCGATTATCAAAAACGTGGCAAAATCCGGCCGCTGAAACTTCACCTAACGCAGTTTCATCCCGTAACTGGGACTTGGGGATGTCATGGTTTCCAGCAATTGCAAAACATTGAATTTTTGCATCATAAAGCCTCTTCATTTCTCTAATGAAAAAAACACGGGTTTCGTTCGTTGGATTTACTCTATCAAAAATATCGCCTCCCAATAAAAATAAGTCAGCCTTGTTCTTAATTGCAAAATCGACAACTTTTGAAAATGCAAATTTCAAATCACGTGCTCGCTGAAGGCCCTGCGAAAATCTTGTAAAATTGAAAAATCGGCCCAAATGCACATCTGACGTATGAACAATTCGAATAGGTTGCGACATACTGTCAAAACTATGCTCTAAAACATTATTATTCCTCACCTCCAGCTACTCGTTTTTTCCTAAAAAAGCCTCGGTCTTCGTGCGTTTAAACCCTCCCCCCTCTTGATGCGCGGGGGAGGGGTTGAGGGATTTAATACGCCCAGAAGCCCGCAAACCGGCTTTTTTTGTTAGGAAAAAACTCGTTTTCCGCTGGAGGTGATTGAAAATGAGTTATTCAGATACAAAGGTTTCGCAAAGGGGCAACCCTTTCGACAATGACTTGTCACTGCAAAAATTACTTGCAGCCATGAAAAGGAGGGATTCGCAATGAATCCTCTTCAAAACCTTGAAAAAATGACGGAAGAATACATCCGTCAGCTCGCAGAAGAGACTGATGAGTTCCGCAAGAGTGCGGCGTTCCGTGAATACCTTGATACTATGGCACGATTCTGGCAATATTCCTATCGCAATCAGTTGCTCATACACGTGCAAAAACCCCACGCTTCGCGCGTTGCCGGCTTCCGTAAGTGGAATGATCTCGGGCGCCACATAAAAGCAGGATCAAAAGCCATCAAAATACTCGCACCCTACCAAAAAAAGGTCAAAGAAAAAGACCTTGCAACAGGCGAAGAAAAAGAAGTCACCAGAACCTACTTCTGGCCTGTCAACGTCTTTGACATCTCACAAACTGATGGTAAAGAACTGCCAAAAATCGACATTGAGATACAGGGTGACGACCACAAACCGTTACTGGATAAGCTCCTCGACTTCTGCAAAACCCACAATATCACAGTTGAGTTCAAAGACCTCGGCATAAACGGCCTCTATGGCTACTCACAAGGCGGAAAAATAGCAATAGATTCCAATCAGAGCGTCAATACGCAAGTAAATACTTTGATTCATGAGATTGCGCATGAATTAACACACTACTCTGAAGAGGGCAAAAAGTTTTCCAAACAAGAGAAGGAAATACAAGCCGAGGCTACGACTTACACAGTCACGAAAGCACTTGAACTGGATAACAAATCCCCAAAATACCTTGCGCTCTACACCGCAGACAAGGATAAAATTCTTGAAAGCCTTGAAGTAATTTCTAGCACCGCTAGACAACTACTTGAATACGTCATTACAGGGGCTGTTGTTAATGAAGCCGGAGGATTTTTAAATAATTTTTAGTGTTGTATTATCAATGGTCCTCTGTCCTTGTTGCGATTCTACTTCGTTCAATTTTACGAAAAGTGAAGGGTTGGCTCAAATTAGTCATTGGAAAGATGAGTATAGTTATTCTGTGGTGGAAGATTTTAGATTTAACCGTGTTTTGAGACAAATATCAGATGTTGGCATTAAAGAATTAGAAGATTTTTATCATTTTGTTCTTTGGCAACACGACAAATATTTGAGAAGTTCAAGATTTAAAAAATCTACTATAAAAAATTCGCATAAAATTGTAAATCAAACAAGAGATTGGTTAATTAATAAAATTAAAGAACGACCAAGAATGGGTGCCAAATATCATGAAGAAAACAACTCAAAAATAATTGCGCCGCATGATTTAGTATATGAGAAAGATACCCTATATTTTCGATGTAATAAATGCAGTCAACGTCGCACTTCAAAAAAACAATTTGATATACTTGAATGTAGGCAATAATTTAAATCGACAGAAAGTAGTCTTCAAATCGCTCGACAACAACCCAAAAAGCCCAAACTACCTAGCACTCTACAAAGCCGACAAAGTCAAAATAATGGAGAACATGGCAACAATCGCCAACACGGTGAAACAAATACTGAACTATGCAAATGAAAACGGGTGAGATTCTGAAAAATTTACAATACTTTCAAGTACATTACCATGGAGTAAATAAACTTACTGCCCAAGGTGGTAACGTTTGAAATAAGCCGCCTGTAGGCATGGGGACAATTGCCAACGGATAAAAAATTGCCTTATCTTTAACTAAACTGAAAATTTTTGATTTGCCGCCATTTTTTTCTAACTCACGTCGAAAGAAAGGAGCAATATAGTCAGCCAATCTGACAAGAGGATATTGACTAGTTCGTGCTTGTTGATAATCACATGATTTAAAACCACAATTCTTTGCGTGCTTAGTTATTTCTTTATGGTTTTGTACCCAAGCTCGACCTGAAAAATCATTATCGACCCTTACTTCTGCATCTCCTTTGAATCCTAATTTGCTCCATAAATCAACCACTAGCCATGTATGCAATGAATACATTTTAACTGTTGCCTTGGACTGATAATTTGGCGGGCTATCTGCAAGTGAATATTTTTTGGCTTGAAGTGGCATCGCAATTTTCTTCGATATTGCACTTTTATCAAGAAATAAAATATGGAAACGAAAATCTTTAGTTAAAAGATGTTTTAATAATTTTACCCAGTCTCCATCTTCATAAATATCAGCACCTTTTTTATCTCCAAATTTTTCCAAGATTTTCTTCTCTGCCGAATAAGCAACTTTTAAATCTGTACAAGAAACCCCCGCAACTACAAAGAATTTATTGTGAATTACAAAGTTTGGTCTTTTGGAGCCGTCTATCCCTAAAAATATTTTAGATGGGGGCATTTAACCACTTATCCAAATCATCAAAACACCAATGCCTTTTGCTTTTGCTCTATTGTCTCTTTAATATTATCGTATTCTTGTTTAGAAAGTTCTAAAAGGTTTGGCGAGCCACCAGAAGATTTTTGGATTAAAATCTTGCTTTCCAACGGTTTTGCAATTAACCCACCCAGCGCCAGTGCAATCTGATTTAGCTTAACTTGAAATGAGTAAGCTTTCTTCCAACCATTGAATTCATTATTTGGCAATGCACTTACCTCAAAAACACCGAAAACCAAGCCTTGCCCAAAGTAGACTATTCTGTCGCCAACCGAAATTTTATTTCGTTCTGACTCTACCTGAAACCCGCAATACTCTTTCGTCGCCTTGAAAGATTCCCATGAATGATTAACTAGCCAAAACTTCATAATACCACCAATTAATTACCAACTATTTTTAATTGGCCATTCATCAACATAGGAAGAAGCCAATCTCGCAATTCTGAAAGATTTTGGTTTTCCAATTCTATTGTGTTTTGCTTTTCAAATGTTGGATGCATTGTTTTGTGATATAAATTCAAGATTTCTTTTTTAGGTTTAATTACTTTTAGAGAAAATAAGTCATCTTTAGTTATTGAACCAAACGTTGTTCCGTTGACATTACGCCGGTCGAAAATTTGTTTAAGATTTGTCATTACTCCAAATAAATATGCTGGGCAACTATCTTTGCTATTTAATGCAGCAAGCCCACGACCAATACAGCAATCATTATTTGTAATGTTTAATAAGCCTACAGGGGCTCGAACACTTAATAGAATGTCGCCCTTTTTAGCAAAACGTGAAGATTGTGTTGTATACTGGCGAATTGTGGGAAAACGATTACCAAAATCTGTACACCCCTGAAAAAATATCGTTCCATTACCTTTTTCATTATATGATTCGCCAGGTGGTGATTGCCCCATTGTAATATTTGCGATATCGCTTAGTTCTCCAACTTCCCACCCTTCCGGAATTTCTCTTTTTAGTTCATCATTCCAAACCATCTTTCCGCCACTGGTTTTGTAAGGTTTGCCATTATCATTTGGAAAATCAAACTGCACAAACCAAAAATCATACAGTAATTTTGCCATTGCTTCTAGTTCTTCATTGATGCGGTTGTTAAGTTCAATTTTTGCATCTAAAGTGGATAGAACCAAAGCGATTTTTTGTTGAATGGGTAAAGAATAGTCCGGAATCAAAAATTCCAAGATCTGATTTTTGTCACCGCGAGGCATCTTGGTCCCTTTTGAGCCACGCATCATATGTTTAAAAAAATCATTTCTAAACATTGTGTAATAGATATATTTTGGATCATATCCTTCACCTACTTCAAATACCAAAACATCAGCAGAACAACCACCGCCCCAACTAGCAAGCCAAATTTTCTTTAGGTATGGGCGTATGTTTCCGACTAATATGTTGTTGACTGAGTAGGCTGGTACAGAGCTTTCCTTTGGAGGAAGATTTATTGCAATTGAGACACCTTTTTTGTTAGGTAACATATTGTCTGTTGTAATAAAGTTATTGAGGTTAACAGCTTTCAATGATAATCGGTTATCAGAATATTTTACTGCCTTAAGCAAAGACACAGTGTTACTCATACTTCGCCCTTCCTAGTTGCTTTTTAACTTCGGCCTCTAAGATTTTTGATTCAGCAAAAAGCATTTCAATATTTTTTTTGAATTCATTCATTTTGACTGCAAATTCTTTAGGCGTAATTTCAGTATATTCAATTTTTACATTAAAATACTGTCCTGCACTAAAAGAATAATTTTTTTCCTTTATTTGATCGTAAGAAACTACTGTCGCGAAGTCATCTTTAGCTTCTTGTTTATTGAATGTATTAATGATTAATTCCTCATCCTCATTCGACAGTAAAGTTTTTTGATTCTTGCCCTCTTTAACAGTTGTACCAAGTTTAGAGGCATCCATTAATACAACATTTCCTTTCGTGTTAGTTTTATCAATAAATAAAACAGAAACGTTAGTGCCAGTAGTAGCAAAAATGTGACTTGGCATTGATACCACGCCACGAAGCATTTTTTCATCAATTAACTTTTCTCGGATTTTTCTTTCAATACCGCTTTGAGCAGTAATAAATCCTGTTGGGACAACAATAGCTGCTTTACCGTTAGCAGATAATGAATAAATAATATGCTGAATAAAAACAAGATAAATCGCCATCTTCTTTTTGTCCTTATTCAGAATTTTTGGCACGCCTGCAAAAAATCTCTTTTTGTGCATATCACTTGCAAGAGTATCTCGGTCATCACTAAAATCTGTTTTAAACGGCGGATTAGAAACAACAAAGTCAAATTTCTTTAAGTCATTATTTTCATCATTTTTATGATATGGATTTGTAAGACTGTTACCCTTGATTACATTATTCAAAGAATGTGTAAGATTGTTTAGTATTAAATTTAATCTTAAAAATTCAGAGGATTTTTGGGATATATCTTGCGAATAAATACTGCATTTTTCCTCGCCGATTTGATGTGCCAAGGACAACAATAAACTCCCTGAGCCTGCAGCGGGATCATATATTCTAACGCTTTTGACTGCTAAAGTGACGAGTATTCTTGACATGATTTTTGCAACAGCTCTTGGCGTGTAATATTCTCCGTATTGTCCGGAATCTTTGTTATAATCACTGATTAAATATTCAAATATTGTTGAAAAGAAGTCATATTTTTCTTCAAATACTGGTTCAAAGCTAAATCCAACTAATTTGTTGATAATTGCTTTACAAAACGGAGTTTTGTCCCGTGATTCTATTATGTATTGTGAAATTCTTTCAAATAGTCTGATTTTTTCTCCACTGATTGTTGCAACTGAGAATAATTTTATGTTTAAATCAGAAATTTCTAGTAGCGTGTTATCGAATAGTGTTGCGAAGTCGTCAGTATTTTGTTTATTGTGTAAATGGCTTATGAAGTGGGTTCTTTTTAGTTTTGCAGCTTTTTCCCCAATTTTTTCTAATAAGTACTCATAATCTTTTGCGGATAGTTTGTGTAAATCTTGTTCTATATTTTTACTGTTTTTTAGTTCCTTGTCTGCTTGTCTTGCTTCATAGAGAAATTTGTCGTTGAGGAACTTGTAGAGGAATACTTCGGTTATTATTTTGTATTCGTATCCTGAGTTAGCAAGTCCAAAGCTACTGCAGATTGTTTTTAATCCGTCAATTAGTTCTTTTGTTTTTTGAGTATTTTCTTTGTGGTTCATCGGTATTCCTCTACTTCAGCCATATATTCGGTAACAAGTGAATTATTTATGATGCGTGCGGTTTCTATGTTTTTTATTCCATTTTCTTCTAATGTTTCGATGATTGTTCTTTTGGTTTCTACTGAAAAATAATCCGGGTTGTTTAGTATGTCATGGTTGTTTAGCACACTTATGTCTGTTTTGTGCTTTATGTTTAGTAATATTTCGTGTAATTTGATTTCACTTTTGAGTTCGTCAATATTATTCTCTTTGATTCGTTTATGTATCTTTGCAAATTTTGAATCCTTTTCATATTTATCCGCAAGTAGTTCGTCTTTCATGTTTAGGGCGTGAGTTCGGCTGTAAATATCGTGAAGATTTTTTACTACTTCTTTCATTTCTTCCGAAGTTATCTCTTCTATATTTTTCTTCTTGAATATGCGTTTCAGTTCTTCTGATAATGTTATGAATAAAGGGTCTTTTTTGTCAAAATTTGATAGCAGTTCTTTTCTTGTTTTTTCTAGCTCTGCTCTGAATTGGTCTGCAATAATTAGTTCATGTTCAGATATTTTGTGGAATGTGAATTGGATGTTTTCTAAAGCTAGATTGAGTATGGATGTCTTGTCAATTTCATCATCCATTGTTTCCTTGAGGTTTATTATGTCTACTCTATTTGACACTTCAGAATATATCATGTTTAATTTGTCGAATGGAAATTTGTCATATAAATCCGAGTGGCCAAGTGTTCTGATAATATTGTACAAATCTTTTAGTTTTTCTAGTGCCTTTCTGAGTTCTAATATTTCTTTTTTGTTTGTTATTTGACTAATCTTTTTTTGGAATTCTTCAAGATTTGAGAAGTTGTAGATAAATAAGTTTTCTTTTATAGACTTTATTTCAGAATCTATTTCTTCTGCAGATTTAAACAGACTAGAGTACTCTTTTACTTCGTCTCCGAGTTCTATTTGCAGTTCATTAAAATATTCCTTATTTGTTTTGTCAAATTCTTTTCGTATGTCTGCAAAATCAACTAAATATCCGTATCTAAAGTTTTTGTATGGTCTGTTTACTCGGGTTAATGTTTGGAGTAGATTGTGCTCCTTGACAATTCTGCATAAATACAATTTTTTTAGTCTTTTTGCGTCAAATCCTGTAAGTAACATGTTGTAAACAATCAGAAGGTCAATTTTTCCTTGTTTAAACTCTGCTAGTTTATCTTTTCTCATTTCCTTGTTGTCAACATCATGGAGTATAAGTGCTGAACTTATTTTAGGAGAGGATTTTTTTTGAGTGGATTTATTTTTTTTGTTTATTTCTTGGTATATCATTTTTGCTTGTTCTGAGGTGTCGCAAACTATCATTCCGCCTATTGTGTCATCGTTGTGCATTATTCGGCTCTTTTTGAAGTCATTAAGTATGTATGCGGTTAATGGATTTACAAATTTTTTGTTAGAGTATACTTCTCTTTTTGTTAAACTTCCTTTTTTAATTTCTATTTCGTCTAAGATTTTGTTAAGTTCGTTTTGGAAGTTTGTTTCTATTCCTTCGCGTATTAATTTTAGTGTGTAACCGTCGGATATTGATTGATTGTAATAGTATTTGTGTATGTAATCGCCAAATATTTCTTTGCTTTTATAATCTCCAAGAACAAGTGGCGTGCCGGTAAGTCCAATTAGGGCAGCATTTCTATCTGAGGATATTAGATTCGCAAGGAATGATCCTTTTGGGTTGTAACTTCTGTGAACTTCATCTAAGAAGTAAATTCTTTGTACATTTAGATTGTAGTCAGAGACTTTTGAGATTGATTCTCCTGAAAATTTTTGTATGTTTACTACAGCTATTGTTTGTTTACCTAGATGGCTTGTTGTTGCGCCAGCGGTTTTTATGTTTTTAATGAAATCTTGTTTTGAACTTATAAGCTCCACTTTTAATCCTCTGCTTTCAAATTCGTTTTTTGCTTGCGTTGCCAAATCTAGCCTATCTGTAATAAAATAGAACTTTGGAATCATGTCAATTTTTTGGTAGTAGTCACGTAAATAATATACACTGTAAAACGCTAATGCTGTTTTTCCGCTTCCTTGGGTGTGCCATATTATTCCTTTTTTTATTCCTTTTTTTATTTTATTTTCAATTGCAAGTGTTGCAAATAACTGCGGATATCGCATAATATGTTTTTCTATTTTGTTTATTTTGTTATCAATTGTGTTTACATAGGCTATTCCGTATTTGAGAATAGTTTTTAGTCTTTCTTTGGATAGAAGTGATGTAAGTATTCCATTTGTAGGGGTATTTTGTCCCTTATTTGTTATGTATTCGCTTGTGCCAACGATTGAAACTAAATTGGTGTCTTTGAGAATTTCCTTTTCAATATTCTCGTCTATAGGTGCTAGCTGTTTGTTTATTTCTTTATTTTCTTCTCTAAAACAATTAAACTTAACACTTTCTAAATCGGGAGTTGCGTAAAATGCGCCTTGTAATGGAGATATTGACTCTTCATCATATTCGTTATTATTTGAAAATACTAATAATTGAGTTATATTCATGAATTTTTTGAATTTTTGGTTGGCGCATCTAACATTAATTCTTTTTCTTTCAGCCAATATGCCTTCACGATTATTTGGTTTTTTTACTTCTATAAAGATTAAAGGCATTCCGTTAATTAGGATTGTGATATCTGGGCGGAATTCATCTTCGTCATTTTTGTATGTTAATTCAGTAACGACATTAAAAGTATTGTTATCAAAATTTTCAAAATCGATTAGTTTGCACCTGTCAAAGTCACCA
>Ga0209542_10004210_pt1 | contig 29828 bp, 24 predicted proteins | sample RifCSPhighO2_01_FD_184028 | JGI IMG/M metagenome (GOLD analysis project Ga0209542, IMG submission 184028) | Soil microbial communities from Rifle, Colorado - Rifle CSP2_plank highO2_0.1 (SPAdes) (version 2) | ecosystem: Environmental > Terrestrial > Deep subsurface > Rock core/Sediment ... | reverse complement strand
TCAATAAATGTACAATTCGCACTAGTGGCAACAGCTCTAGCAAGTAAAGTTTTTCCAGTTCCAGGTGGTCCATATAATAAAATCCCTTTAGGTGGTTCTATACCAATATCTTTAAACAATTGTGGTTTCAATAAAGGAAGTTCAACTACTTCTCTTATCTCTTCAATAGCTTCATCTAAACCACCAATATGATCCCAACCAATTTTAGGTTTCTCTACAATAACAAAATCTTCAACATCAAAACTTTTTAAAGAATCAATTTTATCTACAATTGTCAAAGATCTTTGTTCAACTAAAACACTATCGCCTATACCAATTTTTAATTCTCCAGAAATATTAACATAAAAATGACTTCCATTAGGAACCCTAATAACTGCTTTATTTCCAATAATTTTTCTAACATCACAAACTAATAGTGGAAGTTCTTTAAATTTATTTAATTCTGCTTTAAGATAATTTAAACTATTTTTCAAAACTTGAGGATCTTCTTGAGTTTCAGATTTAGAAGTTATATTATTAACTCCAAGTTTAGATTCCTTCCTGATTTTAATAATACCCATAGAGTAAGACCTAGTAAGAAGATTAATAAAGATTTCTATAAACTTCGGAAAATTTTCAAAATTAATATAGGTTCACTAATAAATTGTAAATAAGAACATATTTTATGGAAGATAAGTTAATAATTAAATTGTGTGTATTTACTACCATACTTGGGTTAATATTATTAGTTATAATTTCAAATAAATTAGAAGCACCAACTAAAGAAATTTCGCAAATTTCAAAAAAAGATATAAATAAATCTGCAAAAATAACTGGTTTTGTTAAAAAAATAATGATAAAGACAACAGTAGCAACAATTACTTTAGAAGATAAAACTGGAACAATTCAAGTAGTTATGTTTAAACCAGAAAATCTAAAAATAAAAACAGGTTCGCTAGTTGAAATTGAAGGAAAAATAAGTTTATATGAAGATCAAATTCAGGTTTATGCTGAAAAAGTAAAGATATTAAATCAATAAAACAACCACTGAAGAAGAGATAATTATTTAAAGAAGTTAAAGCCACCTATATAAATACCTAAAAGAGGAAAAAAGATGGAACATATAAAAAGAGACTCATACAAACTTGTTGAAGAATTCTCAAATAAAGTGGATGAAAATCCTTTTACTAAAATAGTACCTGCATTGATGAAAAAAGGTTTAGAAAATGTAAACCTATCAATGTTTAGCGAAGAAAAAAGAAATGAACTATTAGATGCTGCTGGTGAAGAGTATCTTAAAAGAACTCAAGTTCTAGAAGCTATTAAAATTTTCAATAAAACAGGAAATAAAACAAAGTTAGTTATGATAGGAGACGAACAAGCTAAAATTGGCGTTCTTTCTTATGCTATTGAAGCTTACAGATTAGCTCAAAGTTATGATAAACTTCTAAAATTAGGTGAAAGATGTTTAGACGAAGGTCACTTAGAAGAAGCAATACTTGCTTTCAAAGCAGTAGATCAAGAAGAAAAGATAAATGCTGTTGGAGATTATTGTTTAGAAAAAGGTAAAATTGATTTTGCTATTGAAGTTTTCAGTGCTTTAAAAAACAAGAAAAAATTACTTGATCTTGGAGATAAATGTTTCAAGAATAAAGAATTAAATCTTGCAATGAGAGCATTTTTCTTAGGACAAGATTCTGACAAACTAAATAAATTAGGCGAAGAATTCATGAGAATTGGATTATTATCTAATGCATTAAACGCATTTGAAGCATCAAACAATAAAATGATGGTAGAATTTATCAAAGAAAACTTTGGTGATAAAGACTTAGCTTCAAAAGTATATGTTTAATTTTTTCTTATTATTTTTTTAACAGTTTCTTCAGGGTTATTATGAGAATTTTCTATTTTAGTTTCATTTTCTAATAACTGTCTTTTTTTCAGATAATTATTCCATTTAACTGCTTTTTCAACATTTTTATATCCAGAATCTCTTGGATTATTAATTCTTCTTTCCAACTCTTTATCGTCAACAATTAAACTGATTATTTTATAATTATAGTTCTTAAATATTTTCGGCACTTGTATAATCATTTCTTCTAGTAAATCGTTAACAATAATATTTTTGTACCTATTTTTTACATAATTCTTAATAATAAAACAAAGATTTTCAAAAGACATCTTTTCTTCTTTTTTAGTTGTATTACTCCATTTAGCATTCAAATGAAATTCTCTTAAATGACCAAGGTCAATTAATACAGAATTCTTTAATTTTTTATTCAACAAGTTAGAGATTGTGGTTTTTCCAGTTCCAGGAGCACCATAAATAAACAAAATATTAACCATAAAATCATATTTCATTTTAGGATTATAAAAAACTTCCTAAATAATTTCTAATTCACAAAGTAGAAAATTCTTGTGTTGTACAATAAACTTGATTTGTATTGAACCAGTTAGTAACACATACAGCAATATTATTTACTCCTTGAGGAACTTTAATATCATAAACAAATGTTCCTTTGTTACATCCAGTGGCTGTTACAGAAGAACCACCATTAAATGTTCCAGAAGTTGCATTTATATGAGTTCCAACTAAACTATAAGTATTGCTTCCTTGTGGGGCAGAATAAATATCATATTTAACAAAGTTAGACTCATAGCAAGAGTCACCTTGAACTTGTATATTATGATCAAGTGCAACTTTAACAAAATCATTTCCTTGAATAGGGCTAAACCAAAGAGGATCTGCTAATCTAAAATTAAATTCTTCTGCAGCTTGTAAATTATAAGTAGATCTAGGTAAATTATTACTTACAGAAACATTTGTATTATTTATAGGAACTGTAACATTAGTCTGATTTACAACAGTTGTATTTGTTATATTAACTACAGAAACATTTACTGAATAATTCATACGTAAAGCTTCAACTACTGCTTGATATTTAGGAGCTTCACTAATAGATTGGTCTTGATATTCTAACATTCCCCAAGAACCATATTGAGTAGGCGTTACAATATAGGAAAACATCATCATTAAATCTCCACCATTTGTAAACCAATTATTAAAATATTTTGTATAAAGATCTTTCATACGAGGATCTCTATTTGCAGCAATAAATTTATTAGTTAAAGTTTGATCGCCATTTAATGCAGTTAAATGTTGGCCTGCTTCATAAGCAAGTAAAGGAATATTTTTACCATTTGCATAATTATTCATACTAACCATCCAGTCTTTAACATTAGTATCAATTTGAGTTTCTGCACGGTTTAATATTTCATTAACAGTTATACTATTAACTTCATTATTTCTAACAATTTGTTCATCAATACCATATCCGAAATAAGGAGCAATAGCCATAGCTTCAATTCTTGTTCTACTAGGATTAATTGCAGGATTATCAAATGCTTCAAATATTCTATCAAACATCCAAGTATTTTCAGTTTGGCTAGCTACAACATTAATAACTCTTCCAGATTCACTTCCAAATTCTTGTTCAAAAATATTAAATATTTCAGATGAACGTTTTGCTTGATAATATAATCCAGAGTACAAATCTTCACAACCAATAATACCAGTATCTGTTGGTATCATTGTTGCAACAAAGGTACTAGGAGTTGAACAACCTTGTTGTTGTATCCAAGCTGTTTGATTAAATATTCCATTCCAAACTTCATTTGAATATTCAACATAAATTTTTTTATCAGGTTCTAAATTATTTTGTATCATTCTAGCTAAATTACGAACGTAATTATCATCTGCCATATGAGGAACATTAACCCACATATCTTTCTCAGCTTTATTTGATAAATCAATCATGTATTCAACAGCCATACCTTTAGAAGTACTTTGAGTGTAAGTATTGGTTGTAGTTCTCTCATCCCAAGTACGAACCACATTATGATTTGTTTTTCCTAAATCCATAAATCTAATTGCACTTAAATTTTGCATTCTTTCTAAAAATAAAGGATGAAAAATTTGTTCTTGATAATTATTTTCAAAGCCTGGCATAATAAATCTAATATTTCTAAGATTGTTTCCTAGTTGGGATCTTTCAATAGTTAAAACAATTCCGCCATTAGGAATAACATTAATTAAATATCTACCAGGTGTGTGATCAAATACTCTAATATCGCCCATGAAACTTAAATCTCCTTCTCCATCATATAGTACAGTATAATTTCCACCAGGATAATGTCCATTTAAATTCCAAAATAAAGTAGTTCTAACTTTTTGAGGAACACCATTAACAGTGTAAGGAATTTCAAGAGGATAACCATTTGAATCTAAAGGAATTGAATTTATTAATTGTGTGTCCCAGGCTCCTCCGCCTTGAGCATCGCCAGTAATCCATTCTCCAGAATGTTTCATAGCATCTACAAATATCCATTGAGGTGAATAATAATCAACACTTGCAACATTTACTCCAAGATTTTTATTAACAGCTAAATTAATAATTGAATTATTAGAAATATTATTTGAAACATTAACAACAGGTTGAGTAATTGTGTTTGTATTTCTTAAAAGATTAATAATGTATAGGTCTCCTTGTCCTAAATCGCTTGAACCGCAGCTATCTCTTCCAGTCCCCAATAACCAATCAGAAGCAAATGCAACTTTGCTGCCGTCTCTTGAAATTGTTGCTCTTGGTTGAACCCAATAACCGCAGGCAGTTGATCTATGGTGTGTTAAACGTAAAACACTTCCATTAATATTTTGTAAAAATAATTCATTATCAAAAGGACTTAAAGATCCGCTGTTTCTAGTAGTAACTAAACAAACACCATTTGGTCCTTGACAAGAAATATGTTCTCCATTCCAGTCCACAGTATTAATATAATTTGTTTGGCTAACAGTATTAGTTCCAGGCAGCATTCTATAACCAATTCCTAGTTCTCCTGAAGGATGATATACTTCAAAAGTCATGAAAAATTCTTCATTTCCATTTGGCATAACTCCTAAATCTCCATGTTGACCATCATCTGTAATTCTTCCAACAAACGCACCAGTTTCAATATTAAATGTTTCTAAACCACTACATCTAGAAGTTCCATCTCTAGGCCACTGTACAACTAAGTATCTTCCTAAAGGTGAAGCAGCTGTCCAATCTGGATAAATTACTCCCCAAGTTGGATCTCTTGCACAAACAGAATTATAAAGTTGATTAATTGGAATTTGTGCACCCAATCTTCTATTTTGTAAATCAACTGCAAAAACAACCTCTTCTCCATCATTTCTAATTGCAATTCCGCTCATCCACTTTCCATCATGAGATAATTCATCAAAAGAAGGATTTACTGAAATTCTTACATAATTTGAAGGGAAAACATAAGGTGTTGTAATAGCCCCAGTATCAACATTGAAATATAAAACACTTAAATCTGAATCTGCATTATCATCATAAGCAACAATAGTATGTTGTAAACCTGGTTGCCATCTAGGATTATTTACTTCTCCTAAACTCATAACAAACCTGTTATTTTCTAAATCATAAACTTGGTAATCTTCATTATCAATATAAAGAAGATATTTATTGTCACTTGAAAAAGCTTGTAATTGTGAATAAATTTGTGTAGCATAACTATTGCTTTGAGACCTATTTGTAATTCTTATCAAAGTTGTATTAAACGTTGGTTCAACAAAAGGAACTAAAGGGTTTTGTAATGGTAAATTAATTTGAGTTAAAGTTAAATTTGGATTTGAAATTCCGCCATTAGTGGTACTATAAGTTGTATTTGTAATATTGTTTTGAGTTGAATTATTTACAGTTTGATTTGTAACATTTGTCTGATTATTAATAGTTGAGTTAGTTAAATTTGTAGAATTATTAATTGTTGTATTTGTTTGATTAAAAGTTGAATTAGTAATATTCACAAGATAACTAATATTTCCTTTATCCATGGCAAACCACATTACATTTTCACTTGTATGCGGACCACAAACACCGCTTCCAGCTTGCTCACAATAACGGATTTGTACATTTGAATTTGTAACACCTCTAGCTAAAGGATATTTTGGATCATCTCCACCATTATCGTCATTCATTAAAACCATAACAACAGGATCATTCAAAGTAGAATTGTAAGAAGTTAATGTCCATTTACTGTTTGCAATAGATTTATTTCCAAGTTTAGAATTTAAAATTTTGAAAGCTTTTGGATCAAGAGCAACATAACCAAAAGTTTCATTTGGTGTATTTGAATCACATCTGTGTCCTGTTCCTCTATGGGTACAAGCAATAAATTTATTCGCATTATATTTGTTTATTCCATCAACCCAAATTGTAGCACCGACATTTCCATTTTGATTGTATGTTTGAGCACTAGCAAAAACATAAGGGAGATTATTAAATGACTCAGCCCAATTTACAATTTTATTTCTTCCATCAGGTTTAATACTAACAGTTCCAACATCGATCCAAGTTAAATTTTTAGTTTTATCAACATCAAAAACATAGTAATGAATTCTTTCTAAATTAAAATTAGAACTACAGGCAGCTTGCCCAGCATCTTTACATAAAGCAATTGTAAAATTTTGCCTAGTTATATTTCTAATAACTGGAATTAAAGAATTATTATCTCCTCGATTATCGGTTGCAGGTGTAGCAATAACAACAGGAACAGAATTGTAAACATTTGTAAATGGAACTGTAACAAAATTAAATCCAGAAACATCAACATAACCTACTTCACCAATAGTTTCTACAGTTTCTCCAGCAGCATATACAGGTATAGAGAAAAGAATAAAAATTATACTTAAAAATAATATACCTTTCTTACTTAACCCCTTCATAAATCAAAAAATATTTACTAATTAATAAACTTTATTGTGGTGTTGTTGAAAAAATCAAGCAGGATCAGAAATATCTGCGTTTCTTAAATCAACAATATAAGAATTTACACCATTATCACAATTACTCCAATCAGATGCAAAGATTACAAAACTTCCATCTAGAGAAATACTTGGATGTGGTTCATGATAATAATCACACGAAGTAGATCTATGATGTGCTAATCTTCTTACTTTTGCATTTGCATTTTCTCTATTATCTGCTGCAGTTCCTGAAGTATAAATCATATAAATTTCTCCATTAAATGATTCATCATTATTATTCTCTGGATAACCAGCAGAAACTACACAAAGTCCTTTAGGTCCTTGACAAGAAATATGGTCCATATGATTCCATCCAGGGCTTAAAATTATTTGTTCATAAGCTGTTTCTGGAGTTTCAAAATTTGTTTTTCCAGGGAATTTAGTTTTAGTTATTAAAAGATCATTTTTGAAATTTACAGTAACATAAATTTCACTTCCATCAGTATCTAATCCCATATCACTATGTGCTCTGCTAGCTGCGACATGTGCAATAAACCTTCCATTATTAATATCAAATACTTCAACACCTTCACAAGCACCTAATCCATCTCTATTCCATTGTACAACTAAATAATTTCCTAAAGGAGAAGCAGCAACCCAATTTGGTTCATAAGCTAAGTCAGCAGCCTCTCTACAGCTTCCAGTATTTCTACCATAACCGCTTGCTTGTGTTAATACTGCACCCATTTTCCCATTTTGCATATCAACAGAAACAATATCATACTGTCCATCAGTTCTAACTAAGTAAGCAGCAGTCCATTTTGCATTTCTAGATGGTTCTTCCCAAGATTGAGGTCCAGCAACTCTAACATAAGTTTCTGGGAAAGTAAAAATGTCTCTTGTATTTCCTGTCCTTACATTTGTTTTTTGTAAAACCACCTTAACATTTCCATTACTATTAGCATCTCCATTTTCATCAAAATGAATTAACTCATTAGGATTAACTGGATCCCATCTTAATGCATTAACTGGAAAATTAATAGCAAAAACTTTTTCCAAGTTATTAATATCATAAACTTCAAATGCGCCATCTCCAGTATTTATTAAAACAAGGCTGCTATCAGCATTAAATGCTTGTAATTGTGAATATTCATGTCTAAACATTTCACCAGGTTTTGCATTTCCTAATCTAATTAAATTAGTTCCAAATGTGGGATCTTGAAAAGAAACACCTAATTGTGGTAAACCTAAATTAGCTACTTTAAAAACAGCACTAGCATCTGTAACACCAGCAGAGTCACCATTATTTCTTGGCCTAACAATATTTGGAGCAACATCTTCAGAATCTCCTTCATCAGAACTAGAATCGCTTGATTCACTATCTGAATCGTCGTTATTTTCTATTTCTTCATCGTTAGTATTATCACTATTAGAGTCACGACCAAGAATAACTCTATTTATAATTTCTATAAAGTTCCTTTTCTCGGAAACTTGACCTTCATTATTTTGAACATTTGAATTCTTATTATTTATAGTAGAATCACTAGAATCTTGCTTAGAGTCATCACTACTACAAGAAAATAATAAAATTGAAACTAAGATTAAAATCAAAGAGATAAGAACAAATTTTTTAGCTTTCATAAAACTAATTAAACATAAAGAATATATAAAATTATCCAATATAGATTAAATTATAATAAAAGTTGTCTTAGCTCAAAGAGATTTTTCAATTGAGGAATATCTAGGTCATTTTCTTCTTCTTTAACATTAACAAGAATAGATTGTATTCCTAAAGATAAGGGAACATCTGCATCAATAGTTCTTCTATCTCCAATATATAAAAAATTATAATTTTTAAGTTCTGTATGTTTATCTAACCATTGTTTATATGCTGTTCCATCAGATTTAGAAATCTCTCCAGTAATAACTAAATAAAATAAATCTAAAGGTAATTTTAAAGATTCAAGTTTTTTTCTAACAATATTAATTTCAGATCCAGTAATTAAAGCAATTTTTTGATATTTTAATTTTAAATCTTGTAATAATTTTAAAACTTGAGGGTTAGGAATTAAAAACTTAGCAATATCTGCTTTTTCTAATGCTTCTTGAACAACATTTCCAGCAATTTCTTCAGGAAATCCTAATTTAATTAAAGTTTTTCTTCCACTAATTCCAGGATAATAAGAATAAAATAAGGTTTTAGCTTCTTCAATTGAACATTTCCTAAATTCAGAAATTTTATAATGAACATATCTTTGAATCTCTTCATCTATGACAGGAGATTTCGGATACAAAGTTTGATCTAAATCAAATCCAATAATTTTAACTTTTTCTTTGTCAAACATAGTTTAAACCATAGGAACATAAAATAAAAATAAATTGTCTAATTCTCTATTTGTAATAATTCCAAATTGTGTAGCAATGTAATTGCAAAGTTCAATATCATTTTGTAAAGTTTCTTTACTTCCATTCAAGAAAACAGCAGTAACTTGTAATTTCTTAGCTCTTTCATTACATTGCAAAGAAATCAGCCTATTGCTTTCATTTAATTCACCAGTTTTAGGATTATAGCTTCCAATAACTGGATTGTTATGATCCATTCCTCTAGTCTTCAAATAATTTGCAGCTTTAGAAATTAAATTAACACCAGAATAATTTTCCAAAACATCTAAACAAGGATGATCAGGTCTGATTTCATTTTTAATTAATTTTAATTCTGCATAACCAACACCTTTAGCGTTTGAGTTATTAAGTAAATTATAAGGACCAATAGAATTATCTAATAATCCAACAGGCTTAGCTGGTTCAGCAATTAACCTTTTAGCTTTTTGTTCTTCAGTCAATAATAAAATATTTGCTCTACTAGAAAGCATAAACATATCTCCTAAAGGAATTCCTAATTCTTTAGAAATAAAAGAATCATAAGCATCATGTAGTCCAAAAATATTTTCTGGATAAGCATTTACAATATTATGTGCTCTTGCAATATGAAAACAATATAATTTATTATTTGAAATAAAATAAATATCATGGCTTAAACAAGGATCATGTGTAGCTTCAATCCTAGTTCTTATAACATTTCCTTTATCATCTTTAATTGGAGTTTCAAAAACACCCATGTCTTCAACATAATCAAATCTTTGTATAACATAAGGTTTGTTTGGATTTTTCTTCAAATAAGTAACTGCATCCAATAATTGATCTCTACCAAAATGTGCCCTAGTCCTGCTTCCATAAGTATAAGTTCCAGAATTATCAAAATCAAGTAAATTCTTTTTGTATTCTTCCCTCATAGCTTCTACGCCTTGACTGCCACTGCTATAAAGAGCAGGTAAAGTTTTCAAAGATTCACCAGAATTTCTATAAATAGCTAAAACACCACCGCACCTCATTGTTCCTTTATGTGTATCTGGATGTTGCATGGTCAATCCATTTGTATAAAGTTTAGTAATTATTTTTTGATGATTGCCTAAAAAAGAATCAGCTTCTAAAATAAATAAATTATATTTATCAGTGTTTATGGAAAATAAATTTCTAAAATCTTGGAAATAACTATTTCCTGTTTTCAAAGCAACCATAGCTCTTCCAACTTCAATTCCAGTATCTAATCTGTGTAAAATTCTTTGTTCATAATCTTCAAATCTATCCTCTTCAACTAACTTATTAATAATAGGCATTAAAGATTTAGCTCTTAAATCAAAAACAGAAGTACAAGTATCATGAGCTAAACTTTGGACAGAAACAAAACCATCTTTCAAAGTAACCTTATAATAAAATAAACTATCTGGCTTTAATAAAGTACGAGAAGCTAAAGGAATTTCTTTTCTACTTGAATTTCTAATTTGAGAAATAATAAAAGATTCAGAAGGAACATCATTTTTTATTTCAACTTCAATTCTAGAAATTTCAGCTCCAAGTAATAATTGATTTTCATTGCTTAAAATTAAATTATTTTTATTCATAAAATCCATAATAGAATAAGCAATCAGGAACCCATCATTTCCAGAAATAGTAAAAGAGTCATCTCCAATATCTAAATCAATTTTAATATTACTTCCAGATTTGCTAACTAAAAATGGAACTACATTTTTCTTCTCGAAATCTTCTAAAACAATTACAGGTGGTTGCAAATGTTGAAATTCTTTTGCATCTAAAACTATTGTCTCTGATTGCTTAACAGGCAATTTAGAAATTAAATCTATTAATTTAACTAAGGAATCATAATAAATTTTACCTTTAGCATGAACACCTATAACAAAATTAAAAACATCCTCTGGAATTTGTGGTTTTAACCAAGCCATATAATTAGAAATTACTTCTTGATCTCCATGAGAAGTATAAAAAGGAATAACTGTAATTGTTTCTCTAAATTTATTCAATAATTCCTTAGAAATACTTGGATAATGATGAGCTACGCCTTTGCCATTAATAATTTGATTTCCTTTTTGCTCTAAGTTATAACCATTCATTAAAGCAAGCAGTAAATTTGTACTTGGTTTAAAACTTAAAGTTTCTTCTCCAAATAAAATAATATATTGCAAATGTGGATGAACTAAAGAATTAACAATCATCCTCTCAGCACCATCTCTACTAACAACTAAGCTGCCTAGAACAGATAAATTACTTCTTTTATCTAAAGGAACTTCATTGATTACCATTCCAGGAGCTAAAGTATTTGTACAAATAGCAAGATTACCATTTTTGCCTTCATCAGGCATTAAAAGAAAAGATTCAACTAAAGGAAATTTCATAATAGTAAAGTAAATTAATCATTCTTAAAGATTATGCAACAATAGACATAATAATTCAAATTAATATATTAGTAAAACATAAATCTTTTTAAAGTAAAATAAACTCAAAAATTTATGGGTGAAGAAAAAAGAAGAGTAAGTTGTAATGGTTTTGGTGTTCTTACACTTGATGATGGAATTTTAGTTGTAAGAAATAGAAATAGGTCAAAGCCAGCTCAATCAGTTTATAGTTTACCTGGTGGAGCTTTTAGATATGATATAGAAGCAGAGCCTTTCTTATTAAGTTTGGGTGCAGAATTAGAAAAACCAGATAAAAGAGATCTTAGAATGAAGCTCTCTCCAGACAGGCAAGCAGAATTTGAAGATTGGTATTTCAAAAGAGTACAAAGAGAATTAGATCCAACAAGAGAAATAAGAGGCGAATTAGGTAAAGAAGAAACAGCAGTATTAAAAGGCTATAGAATAGATGTGGAGTATAAAGATCCAATTGCAGTTATTGTAGAAAAAGAAACTACAAGAGCAGGTCAAGGAAATGAAATGACTCGTTATGCGTTTGAGATGTTTAGTGGAAATATAAAAGTAGCAAGAGAAGGCCTAGATAAATTATATGATGCTATAAGAAATCCCGGCCCCCATACAAATGTAAGAATAATAACTTCAGATCAAATTAGAACAGCAAATATAAGTGGTGACGATATGATAATGGAAGGGGGTTTAGTAAAAGTAGCAGCAGATTTAATGAGATATGCAACAGGGAATTATGTGGGGCCTCAAGTAAAAGATGTTAGACATTTGGATGATGGAAAGTTTGTTAATTTTTAATAAAAGTATTAATGTGTAAATTTATGATCCCAAGCATAAGGAAAATAATCTTCTAATTTTATTTTAAAAACGTTTTCAGTTTCATAAGAAAAACAATAAACTTCAATAGAAATTCCATTTTTGTTTTGTATTTCAGATAAAAATTGTCTACAGCAACCACAAACATGTGCAATATCATTTTTAAATTTAGTACTAACAATTCCAAGAGCTTCAATAGAAGTATTTCCATCAGATAAAGCAGATAAAAAAACACTCATTTCAGCATGTAAATTTAATCTTTTATCAAAACTACTATGAACACCAGCAAAATAAATTTTATTTCCAACTAAAATAGAAGCACCATAAAGTGATTTACTCGAAGAAGAAAAATGTGTTTCTGTTCCAAGCAAAGCACATTCTTTAAGTTGTTTAGCAAGATCTTTAGTTAAATCATAATAAATAAAATTATTACGAAATTTCCAATCTTTAATTTTTTCAAGAACATCAACAGGAGGTTTATAATATAATTCCATAATATCTTCACAATAAAATAAATTATTCTTATATAAATCAAAAACAGAATAACTCAATTTAACACCTGTTCTTCTAACATGATCACAAAGAATTTTAACAATTAAAGGGTTTAAAATAAATTCACCAGAAACCAAACTAATAACAGAATTAACAAAAGCATCTTTATTAGAAATTGCTAAAACTAAAGAAGCATGTTCAGAAGTAATATCAAGTAAATTAGTTTGAGATTCAACTAATCCTGAAAAATATTTATTTGAAGAAGTAATAGCAACACTAGAAGAATTAAATTTATTTTTATCATTTTTAATCCAAGATTTACTCAAATTTTCTTTTAAAGAATTAAATAATTCATCGCTAATGGATTTTTGCATTTGATCTCAACTTGCTTACATACAAGCCCCCAACAACCCAATCATAATGTAAAACTTTCTTAAGATGATCATTTAATAAATGAACTTTATCTCTTTCTAATTTAGGAAACATAGCTTCAGCTTCTTTACTTGTCAATCTTGTTGTAGGTCTAAAAGGCATTGGAAATGCATAATAAGGCAATAAATCATCTGATTCTACAAGTATTGCACTTATAGGTTCATTTAAAATTTCTAAAGCTAAATCCATTCTATGACTCCCATCACAAATAATATAGAAAGTACTTTCTCCACTAAATCTCATTCCGTAATTAATAAGAGAAGCATTATGATTAAAAATATCTAAATAAGAAATTTTACTTTCTTCATCCAAATAATAATCTCTAATAAATCTTTTAGAAAGTGGATGTAATTGACCAATTGCATCTTTAACATAACAACCCTCGAATCTAGAAGCAATTTTTTTCAAATCAAAATATCCTTTATTTAAATCATAAACATGTTTCTCAATTATTGGAGGCAAAACATGATATCTTCCTCTTCCTTCCCAATCGTATTGAAAAGCTTCAAATCCAAGATTATGTATTCTTTTACCTTGTGTTTTTAAGAATTCATCTACATGCATTAACATATCTATCTGAGATTTATAGATTGTTGGTTGTGCAGTAAATAAAGGCCTAGATTTGAAATCCCTCATAATTTGAGGATAAGAAGTTGGATATTCTGGAGGCACAACCTTAACTAAAGAAAATTTCGCATTTTTATAAGGTTTAATGGGGTTTCCATTCTCGTCATATAAGCCTCTAAAGCTTATCTCTCTAAGTAAAGAAATTAATTCAACCTCATCTAATCTTTTTTCGAAAATAATATTTTCAGCCACATAAATATAGTCTAATTTGAATATAAAAGATTTTATATTAAGGAAAATATAAACAAAACCATGGAAGACTTCAATTTAGTAGTACGGGAATTAATAAATCAAAACCAAGATATTACAAAAATTAGCATTCCAAAAGAGCTAATTCCAGAATTTGAAACAACAGCAGAAAATTATTTAACTAAAGAATCTTTTTTAGAAGCAATAAAAGTTTTTGCAATTACAAAGAATAAAGATAAACTAAACCAAATAGGAAAAACTTGCTTAGAAGACAAAAAACCAGAAATGGCATTTAAAGCCTTTTACTATTCTCAAAATAAAGAAGGTTTAAGTAAAACTGGAGATGAGTTTTTAAAACAAGGAGAAATAAATAATGCTCTAGAATCCTTTCAATTAGCAGAAAATAAAGAAATGATAGAATTTCTAGTTCAAAATTTCTGAAAACTTTTCAAAAAAATATAAGTTCTAAATAAAAATACAAAAATTAATTAAGAATTAATGGATTTTATTTTAATATTTGTAGCAATAATTCTAGGAATATTACTTGGAATAATAACCGGCTTAACTCCTGGAATCCATATTAATTTAGTTTCTTCATTAATAGTTGCTTATTCTTATTACATACTAAAAATTCTAGATCCGCTAACAATTACAATTACAATAACAGCAATGGCAGTTACCCATTCAATATTAGACATAATCCCCACAACAATTTTAGGAATACCAAATTCAGATAATCTAAGCACATTATTGCCAGCACATAAATTAACTTTAGAAGGAAAAGCAAGGAAAGCAATACTTTATGGATTATTAGGAGCAATTCTAGGAATAATAATAACTACAATTTCAATTCCTTTTTTAATAAAATTAATACCTTTAATTTATACAAAAGTAAAAGAATACATTCCATTAATATTAATTGTAATAACAACCGTAATAATTTCACAAACAAAAAATAAAATAAATTCTTTAATATTTTTCTTAGTAGCTGGAATATTAGGAATACTTTCTTTTAATATAAAAACAATGGATCAACCTCTCCTTCCATTATTATCTGGAGTTTTTGGAATTAGTGCATTGTTATTAGGGATAAAAAATAAAATAAAGATTCCAGACCAAGAAGAAAATATAAAAATAGAAATATCAAAATTAAAATTAATAAAATATAGCATAACAACAGCAATGTCTTCCTTTCTTACAAACTTTCTTCCAGGTTTAACATCTTCACATACAGCTTTAATTTCCAATAAGATAAGTAAAGTAGAAAATCAAGAAGAATATATTATTTTATCAAATGCAGCAAATTCTTCAGCTACAATAATAAGTTTTATAGCTTTTTACACAATAAATAAAACAAGATCTGGAGCAGTTGCTGCAATACAATATTTAATAACAACAATAAGTTTAGAAAATTTAATATTAATAACTGCCGTAGTCTTAATAACAACAAGCATAAGTACAATTTTGGCTTTGAAATTATCTAAAAAAATAATAAAAATATTTACAAAATTAGATTATAAAAAAATAAATATAATAATAATATTCTTAATAGTTAGTTTAGTAATTTTAATTACAAGATTAGAAGGATTATTGATTTTAATAACATCTACAAGCCTAGGAATATTAACTGAAAAATTAAATATAGAAAAAATAAATATTACAGGTTGTTTAATATTCCCAGTAATACTTTATTCGCTAATTTAACCAGCAAACCATTTACCAAGACCTTCTTGTTTCTCTTTTTCTTTACCAAACATCAATTCAACTCTTTGTTTAGCAAGTTCTATTGTTTGAACAAGATAAGAAGGTATTTTGTATTTAGCAATTAAACTTAAACTGGGATCTAAATATTTAATAACAGATCCTTCAGAAATTGTAAATAAGATTTTTCCACTGCATTTAGTACAACTTCCTTTTAATGGAGGCCTTCTAAATTTTTCATTGCATGTAACACACCTGAACTGTTGTTGTGAAAACTTTCTTAAATTACCTTTAATATCTCTTATAAAATGTCTTTCAATAATTAACCTAGCAACATCATCGTGATCTACAGCTCTTAGTTTTTCACATAAAGCCATTTGAGCTTCAACTTTTTCTTGCATTGTTGGTAGGGTTTTATAACAACTACATCTAGCAGTTTTATTAAAATCAGAAGTATCGTGCGTAAATCCCCAGCCCTCATATTGCCCTTCTTGACCTAAAACTTCTTTTAAAGTTTTTATTTTAATTTCTGAAGCAGGTTTATATTGCAAACAAGCCTCATATAATTCAAGAGGATATCTCCAAGCAATATCCATATCAAAAACCATGTCATCTACTTCTGTAGGTAAAATAACAGAAGTTAAAACTAGTGGCTCATCTTGAGTTGCTCCTCTATGATTACTTAATAATTTAGGCGAGAAATTTAACAATGCATCCATCAACAACATAACAGTTGCTTCATCACCATCACAATCTCTTCTCATAATACTATGAAATAAAGGATTAGCCAACATACCTTGGGTTTTAGAAAATCCAACTATTCTTCCAACAATTCCTGCAGCAGTATGAGGACTTAAACCAACAACCAAATGACCAACTAAATCTCTTCTATTTTTTAAATTATAAAATCTTGGCATTTCATAAAGTTTCTCAAGTAAGTCATCTATAAAATTAGCAACACGAGACAAAACAAAATCTGCTCCTTCATCTGTACTTTCTGGGCAGCTAGGTAAAACTAAATCTTGACATCTTAATTCTAAAATCTGATCATCATTAATTAGTTCATTACCATAAACATCATGAGTGTATCCCATTTCTATCAATCTTTGAACAGAAGTACCAATCTCTTTAGGTTTAAAATGTGTTAAGCTCATCTCAGTCATATCATATCTTGTTGTTCCATCTTTATTTACATAAATATCATTGACAGCTCTCAAAATACCCTTCAATAAATGTTCTGGAATATGTTCACTATTGCTCGTTCCTCTAACACCTTTGATCAGCTCAGGATAATTATTAGCACCGTATTTTTTTAAAGCATCATCGAAATATTCTCTGATATTCAAAGAAATATTTTTATATTTTTTTATTATTGGGTGCCCACATTTTCCAGTTTTATCTTCACATTGTTTACAAAAAAATAGAGGAATAACAATACCATTACAAATATGACACCTACTATAAACTGTTTCTTTTTTACAAGCATCACAAAAATTAATAGAGAAATCTGCAGTTACTTTGTTTGCTTCTAAAGTAGCTTGAAAACACCTTAATCTTCCTCCTTCTTTTCCAACAGGAAACAAAGCATGTGGACTTCCAGTTAATTTTCTCATTTTTGCTTTCTCAGGTCTTCCCATTCTAGAACCCATGTACAAACCAGATTTATCTTTAATTTTTAAATCACTAATTTTATTTAAAATATCTAAAACACTAGTCGCACCCTCAAAACTATTTTTTATTTTATCTAAATCTAAATCAGAATTATAAAAACCTAAAGAAACTTTAAAAGCATCAGCCCATTTTCCTTCAATAACTAAATATTCACCAGCAACATGTTGGTGAGGCAACCCAATCAGTTCTAGATATCTTTTTTTAGGATCATCTTTAGTAATAGGTAAAATAAGTTTATTTTCTTTAACAACAATAAATTCAAACCAATCAATTAATTCCTTAAATTGTTCTAAACTTAAATCATTCCAATGATAAGTAAACTTAGGGTATAAAGGAACTTCATATTTTTTACAAAGATTAAATAATTCTTCAAAACTTAATTTAAGATTATTAGGGTAAGCAATAATTTCTTTATATTTATCTTTTTCTTCACCAGCAGCTTTTTCTAATTCAAGTGCCCACCAATCTTCATTATAACCAACAGGAGCAAGAATATGACTCCTATTTAAAAAATAACCATAATTAATTAAAATATCTCCTAAAAAAATAACTTCAGCAACATCTTTATGAATTGTTTTTGCTTGTTCTTCACTTTCAACAAAAACAACATCTCCATTTTTTAATTTTACAATTGGTCCCTCAATAATATCACAACTACTAATTACAGTGCTCTTTCCAGGCCTTTCAGTTTTCAACTGGGTGCCATATGCAATAAAACCATCTAACATAACCATAGTAGTAGGGCTAATTGCATCATCGCTTAAACCACAAGTTCTTGCTCTTCCAAGTCTAATTCTAAAAGTTCCAGAAGCTAAAGGATGTCCAATAACAGGTCTTCCAGCAACTAGGTCTTTAATAAAAGTATAATCAGGACTAATTTTAGCACCATCGCCTTTTGATTTAGATTTACCATGTGCTTTAATTTCTTTTTGTAACACAACAAATTCTTCTAAAAATATCCAATGATCCATTCCAATTTCTTTATACCATTTAGAAAATTTACCCCAAAATTTAGCAAATTTCTGAGCAAGTCCTTCAGCCATAACTAAACAAAAACCATTTCTTAAATTATTTGTACTTACCCTAGGCAAGTCCTTATAATTTGGAACTTCTATTTTTTCACTAGCATCACCTTCAATTTGAACAGGCAAATATTTTGTTAAAAAATCAACTTCTTTTTTAGTAGGAAGATATTGTAAATTAGTAATTCTATCATGAAAATGTTCTAATTCACTAAAAGTTCTGTTAATTTCATTTTCATCTGGATCATAAACTTGATAACCCATTTTCATTCTAACATAATCACACACTGCAGCAAAAATACAAGTTGCAGTAGTCCCAGCACTTCTTATTGGTCCACCAAAAAATAAAGCAAAATATTTTCCTTTTCCATCTTTTCTATCTCTTAGTTCCAATTTAACAAAACCTTCTAAAGGACTAGAAACAACTCCATTTGTAATATATGCTAATCCAACTCTCAAACTAATTTCCATAGCTTCTTTCTCGTCTTTAAATTTACAAAAATTTTGTCTAGCAACTTCTTCGGAAATTAAAAAAGCAATTCTCCAGTTTTGACTCCCATGTATTTTTTCAAGATCTTTAATTCTCTGGCTTAATCCAGAACCTTTAATTTGTGGTGCAGCAACAGAAACTAAACCCTCTACACGTTCTGCCATATCTCTAGCTAAAGGAATCTCAACTTGTACATCTGGGTCAAAACCTTTTTCTCTAGCTTTATTAGCAACAGCATAACATTCTTTAGTGCCAATATCTAAATCATCAAAATATTTTTTAATTTTTTCACTTGTTGCAGTCATATTAATCCTTGTCTCTCATTAAATAAAACTTTAGTTTCATCGTCTAAAAAATTCATAATACGAACCTCTCTAGTCTTTAAATTAATTATTGGAATTTTAGAAGGGTGTGGAACCATTCCCCTTTTAGCATTATCTTCACTTTGTACAACCCAGCAAGAACTATTGATTAAAGAAACATTTCTATAACTCCCAACAGTAATTTGATGTACATGCCCAGAAACAAAAATATCTGGAACTTTTTCAATAACTAAAGGGTCTTCCTGTTCATCAGGAACATATAAATTAGAACCGTGACTTGGAGCTAAATGTCTTTTCTGCAATAAATATTTCATTATAAGATCACACCTAGCAATTCCGCCTTTTTCTCTAATACTTGGAACTTGATCTCCATAATAAAAAAAACTAAAACCATGATACATTAAAACATTAAATCCTGGAAATCCATCTGATGAATGAATATTAACCATTGCCGGATTACTTACTTGAATCATATTTGGAATTGTAAAAAATCCTTTAGAAAGATCTTTATCAAAAATAGGTTGGGGTTCAGCTATTCTTATTGCATCGTGGTTGCCAGCACAAATAATAATCTTAATGCGTTCAGGAATCATTTTAAAATATCTTGTTGCTTCATCGTATTGTGCATAAATATCTTTAATTGCTAAATCTTCTTCTTGTCCTGGGTAAATTCCTACGCCTTCAACAACATCTCCAGTAACAAATAAATATTTCACTTTACTGGCAACATCTTTTTGTTGTTCAGTTCCATATTCTCCTTTAAGCCACATAATAAATTTCATAAAATCTCCAGCTAAAAAGTTTTTAATACCGAAATGAACATCGCTGATAAAAACAGCATAAACCTCATCAGGAGATTTCTTAAGTTCGTTATTTATTGGAATTTCAGGAAGATAAATGTTATTGCAAAATAAAATATTATTACCTATAACACCTGTAACACCAATAACTTCATCGTGAACAAGATCTCTAGCAACATTATAAAGTTCTTCTCTAGATTTAGTAATTAAAACTTTAAAACTTCCAGTTGGATCTTCTAAAGTAAAAATATAATTATTATTTTTAGTAATTTCTTTTTCTAAAACAACACCAATGATGCAAGTAGATTCTCCTTCAGATTTTCTAGCAAGCCTAGCTATAGAAACACTTTCTTTTAATTCTTGTCTAGAGTAAAGAATTTTTTTAATAGATTCATATCTTGCTTTAAAATGTTTCACAAAATCTTGAACTTCTCTTTTTTTATTTTTTTCCTCATAGGAAAATAAAATATTAACTTTCCCATCTTGCTCTTTACTCTCCTGAATAATTTGTTTTTTTTCTTGTATAACTTCTTGTATTGCAACAGTCCCTTGTGAGTTTTTATTTTCAGAAAGAAAATTAACAGAAATTAAATCTCTAAACTTTGAATAAAGAAAGGAACCAATATTTTTTTCATACATTACTCTGGCTCTATCAAAATCAACCCAATTAAAATCTAATAATTTATTTAATTTTATATAATCAAGAAGATCTTCATTTAAAATAAGAGGTTTAGAAAGGGTTTTTTTATTTAAAGCATTAAAAAAATTAGAATTATCAAAATCAGAATCTAAATTTTTAAAAAAAGTAGGACTAACTAAAAAACCTTTATCCAAAAAATAATTTACTGTTTCTGATTTGTCTGTCATATTCCAAGACTCTCACTCAACGTCTGTCTTATAGTTGGGACTGTAGAGGCAGGGATTCCCAACCTAATTTCTCTTGTTCTTCCATATCTTCCTTTTGAAATAACTCTAGCATTAATAATCCCAAGCATGTCTAGTTCTGCAATAATATCTGAAACCCTCCTTTGTGTTAAAGGCTTCAAAGCCACCTTAGAACAAAAAGTTTTATAGACTTCATATATATCTCCAGTAAACATTGGTCCTGCCGAAAGATTACAAACATCAAAAATTGAAAGCAAAGTAAGTTGAAATTGTTTTGGCTGTGTATGTACAATATCTAAGACTTTGTCTCTCTCAATTTTTTCTTCAGCTTCATCTATATCTTCAATTGTAATTATTTGTTTATTTTTTCTTTCAGCTAATTCACCAGCCACCCTTAATAATTCTAGTGCTCGCCTTGCATCTCCATGTTCTCTTGCAGCATAAGCTGCACACTTCTCAATAACTCCTTCTTTAACAATATCTGGCCTAAATGCAATCGTGCTCCTCTCTCTAAGGATATCTTGAATTTGTATTGCGTTGTAAGGGGGAAAAACTAATTCTTCTTCACTTAAAGAACTTTTTACTCTCGGATCTACTTCATCCATAAATAATAAATCATTAGAAATTCCAATAACTGTAAGTTCTACGTTTTTTAACTCAGAATTTATTCTAGTCAAATTATAAAGAATTTCATCTCCTGCTTTTTTAATTAGTTGGTCTATTTCGTCTAAAACCAAAATAATCAATTTATTATCTGAATCAATGTGTTTTAAAAAGATTTTATAAACTTCGTCTGTTGGTAGTCCTGTAGCTGGAATTTCTTTACCAAGTTCTCTAGCTAATTGAACAAATAACCTATATTCTGTGTCTGCAACCCTTTTTAATTTGCAGTTTAAGTAAATGATTTGAATGTTAAGATTTTTTTCTTTAGCGACTGCAGCAATCTGAGAAAGAACATATTTAGTAACAACTGTTTTTCCAGTTCCTGTTTTTCCATATAAAAACATATTAGATGGTTTGTCCATTCTTAAAGAAGGCGCAAGTATTCCTGCTATTGCTTTTATTTGTTCGTCCCTATGTGAAAGATTTTCAGGAGTATAACTCGACTGCAAAACCTTTTTATTCACAAATAAAGGTTCTTTATCTAAATAACCTTGAAAAAAACTTACTAATTCAACCACTTTTTTCACACCCCTTCAAATTAAATTTTTTATATAAATATTTTCGTGTTGTAAAATACACACCTACACCACTACTTCAAATGGAATATATACAATATAACTAAATAAAAAACATAGCAATTACTGGAGAAGGATAACGCCTCTACTTCGCATGGAAAGAAAAAGATAAGATATAACATATATAATAGATAATAGAAAAATTTATAATAAAATCAACGAAAAGCACACAAAAACACAAAAAAAGAGGAAAACAAACACAACACAAGCCAAAAACCTTTCCAAATGCAATAAACACAAATAACAACTTCCAGAAGAAATCGCAGGGGGTGGGCCAAAGGAAACAAAGGTTAAAATCAAAAACTAAAAACTTCAATCAAAATTCAAGATAACTACTTAATAAGTATTGAAAAAGATAAAAGTTTATAAATAAGTTTAAAGCAAATATAAAAAGTGGTAAAAAATGGATGATAAAAAATATTCTCGTCAACTTATTGGAAAAAAAGTAGTAACTAAGAATGGAAAGGTTTTTGGTGAAGTAAGTAATATTATTTTCGAAATAAGAACAGGCGAAATTCTTCAACTATCTTTAAAAAATACAACGGGATATTGCGAAGGCCTAGATTTAGAAAAAACAAAAGCAGGAGAAGTTCTAGTTCCGTTCTCAGCTGTAGTAGCACAAGGCGACTTCATCGTTGTAGCTGAAGAAGAAATTTTATAAAAAAATATATTCTCTAATGGAAATACTTTAAAGCTTTTCCTTATTACTCTTCTATATGCCTAAAGATAAAAAAATATTAGAATATAAAACAACAGAGGAAATTGACGTTCCTAAAAATATTACCGACCAAATAATTGGACAAGAAGAAGGCCTAACAATTATAAAAAAAGCAGCAAAACAAAGAAGACACGTTCTTCTTATAGGAGAACCAGGAACTGGAAAATCCCTACTAGGACAAGCACTAGCAGAACTTTTACCAACCACAAAATTAGTAGACATTCTTTCCTTACCAAATGAGCAAGACGAAAACAATCCATTAATTAGAGTAATGCCCAAAGGCAAAGGAAAAGAATTAGTAACAAAATTAAAAATTCAAGCCAACACTTCAAATAGAAATGTAAACATTTTACTTTTTGTTGTTTTATTAATTACTTTAGCAACACCCTGGTGGATTAGAAAAGAATATGGTGATATTTTAGCAGCAGCTTCAATTATTGGTTCTATGATTTTTTTTGTAGCTTTCATGATTTTTTTAAATTTAAATAAAAGAGTAGGAACTCAAAAATTCAAAATTCCCAAGTTATTGATAAGTAATATAGATCAAAAAACAGCCCCATTTATTGATGGAACAGGAGCACATGCAGGAGCACTATTAGGAGATGTACTACATGATCCATTGCAATCAGGTGGCTTAGGAACGCCAGCACACGAAAGAGTAACTGCTGGAATGATACATAAATCAAACGGTGGAGTTCTTTTCATAGATGAAATTTCTATTTTAGAACACCATTCACAACAAGAATTATTAACTGCTATCCAAGAAAAAAAATATAGAATTACAGGTCAATCAGAAAGATCTTCTGGAGCAATGGTAGCTACAGAAGCAGTTCCATGCGATTTTGTTCTAATTGCAGCTGGAAATTTAGATACTATAGAAAAAACACATCCAGCATTAAGATCTAGAATTAGAGGTTATGGTTATGAAGTTTATATGAATGAAACTATGGAAGACAACATAGAAAATAGAAATAAATTGGTACAATTTGTGGCCCAAGAAGTTATCAAAGATAAAAGAATACCACATTTCAAAAAAGAAGCAGTAGAATTAATAATAAGAGAAGCTAAAAAAATGGCAGGAACTTCAAATAAATTAACTGTAAGATTAAGAGAGCTTGGTGGTTTAATAAGGGCAGCAGGAGACTTGGCTTTAGAAGAAAACGCAAAATATGTAGATGACTCCCATATTCTCAAAGCTAAAAAATTCGCAAGACCATTAGAACAACAATTAGCAGACAAATATATAGAAAACAAAAAGAAGTATGAAGTTATAATTACAGAAGGAAGCAGAGTAGGAAGAATAAATGGCTTGGCAGTAATTGGAGAAGGTGCAGCTCTTTCAGGTGTTGTTCTTCCAATAGAATCAGAAATTACTCCTGGCGGAGAAAAAGCAGAATTCATTGCAACAGGTCAACTAGGAGAAATAGCAAAAGAAGCAGTAAAAAATGTTTCAGCAATAATTCTAAAATATTTTGGAGAAGATATCAAAGAAAAATATGATATTTATATTCAGTTCTTATATACTGCAGGTTCAGGAGTAGAAGGAGACTCAGCCTCAATAGCAGTAGCAACAGCAATAGTCTCAGCATTAAAAGATCTTCCAATAAGACAAGATACTGCTATGACTGGTTCCCTTTCAATTAGAGGAGAAGTTCTACCCATAGGTGGAGTAACTGCAAAAGTAGAAGCAGCAATAGAAGCAGGAATTAAAAGGGTAATAATTCCCAAATCAAACCACAATGATCTTGTTCTTTCAAAAGAGCAATTAAATAAAATTGAAATAATCCCTGTTGAAAGATTTACTGAAGTCCTTTCAGAAGCATTAATATGGCAAGGAAAAAATAAAAAAATGTTAGAAAAGTTAAAAAAAAGTATTAAGCATTAGTTTTTTCAAGTAATTTATTAGCTAAAGCAAAAAATTGATCTCCATCTAGTTTAATTCCAGCAGATTTAATATTCTTCATAAGATTTATTCCTTCTTGTTTATTTTTTATCTTTTTTACTTCTAAGACTTTTTCCAAGGTATAATTACAAAGGTACCCTCCCCTTTCACCAAGCTTAAAAACAAGTTCTCTAGAACTATCAGAAAAACTCTTTTTTTTCAAATCAACAACAAAACCATCCTTAATTAATTTTTCATTAATTTCTTTAAAACCCCTAATTAATAGTTCATATTTTACAAGAGATAAATAAACCTGTTCCACATTATTATCTCTTACAAAATCATTAAATTCACAACCAAAAAAATTCTCAAAAGGTTGCGAATTTGTTATATTACAAATATAAACTCTTCCTAAAAACCCCCTATATTTTTGAACAGAATTGTTAAAACCTTTAAAACTCTTTTTTCCATCAATTAAAACTTTCTTCTTCTTTTTCCAAACACCTTCAATTAAATGTGCATAATCATACACTTTTCCATTTTTCTTTCTTACCCTCTTTATCCTAATATACATAAATAGTTGGGCACAATTCAAATAAATAAATCTTTTGTAAAATAAAGGTAAGACAACCAATTTAAAGCAATAATAAAAAATGATTTAACTTGACAATACAAAACTTTAAATAGATCATATTTTAAATCAAAATATGCCAGTAATAGGATTCGGATTTAATAAAATAAATGCAGAAAAGATGGAGAACTTTAAAGGCGATGAAAAAGTTCAAAACCACGTTAAAATTAAAGACCTGGAAGAAGCAAAAATAAATATTGGCAAAGACGAAAAGGAAGCATTAACTGTTCTATTTGAGTATTTGGTTGATTATGGTGCAGCTGGAAAAATTGAATTACAAGGACACATTTTATACTATGATTCTCCTGAAGCAATAAAAGAATTTATAAAAAGTTGGAAAAAAGATAAGAAAACAACACCACAATTTACATCAATGATTTATAATTTCGTAATTGCAAGAGCAAGTGTAAAATCTTTTTCATTAGAAGAAGACATTGGTTTACCAATCCATATGAGTATGCCACAAGTTGGTTTCAAACCTAGAGAAGACAAATAATTCTATATTATTTTAATTTCAATCAATCACATATTATTCAGCCTAAGAATTTATTTATACCAAATACCTAAGTAGAATAGATGGGAGAATTGGAATCCAGTATTAAAAACGCGTTTTCTAAGGTAAAAGAGGATATTAATCAAATTTCTGAAGAATTTTCAAGCCTAAAAGCCCTTCTAGTTGCCCAAAAAGATGAAATAAACAACTTAAAGGCCAAATTAAACCTTCTTGAAAAGACCATTAATGACCTGAAAAACCACATTTCCACAGGAAATGATGGGGTTAATCAATCAATCAATCATTTAATCAATCAATCAATCAATCACTCATCAGATGAAAAAACTCCAAATAGCTCAAAATGGCTTAAAAATGAGGATAAAAGGCCTTATGACGACAATAACGACCACCTAGACCACCCCCTTTTTCATGAAAAAATACTTAATCAATCAATCAATCAATCACCAAATAACCAATCATTTAATCAATCACTTAATCAGATGCAGAAAAATCCAATAAAACAACTTACTAATGATATAAATAAGGTTTTTTTAGCCCTTTCCAAGCAAGAATTAAAACTTTTTTTAACAGTATATCAATTTGAAGAAGATGGCCTAGAACCCAGTTATAGGGCTATTGGAGACAAAATGCAGCTATCTGAGCATTGTATAAGGAGCCACATAAGTGCTATGTTTAGAAAAAACATTCCTTTAACTAAAAAAAGGCTAAATAATAAAATGATTTTAATATTTATTCACCCAGATTTTAAGGCTTTAAACCTAAAACAAAAAATTATAAATTTGTATTATGGCCAAGACATCTACCAAAAAACCCTTTTTGACTCATAATTTTAATATTCCTTTCACATTTTTTCATTTTCAATCAATCACAACCCTCATTTGTTATTTTTTCAAACTCTTTTTCTATTTTTTACTCACTTTCTCGTCTTTTTTTCTTAAATTGATCCTCATTTTTTGTTATTTTATATCTTTTCTTTATTTTAGGTCTTTTTATGGCTCATTACAAGCCTCATTTTTCTAAAAACAGACCATTTAGCTAATTAATTATCTATCTATTTGTTGTTTGGCCCTCATTTCTTGAAAATTTCAATAAAAAACTTAGCTTTTATCAATCCTCATTTCTTAATTATTTGTTAATTTATTAATTTTTTCACTTTATATTGCATTTTATTTGTTTACCAATGTTTACCGAACTGTTAGGTAACGTTACCTATGTTTACCGAACAGTATAGAACAATAGCCTTAAAATGTGTCATTAAGCCGTAAAAACGTAAAATAATTTATAGAACAATCAAGCAACTGTTCGGTAAGTTAAATAAATTTAAAAATTAATTAGTAAACTATAAAAGTAACATTCACAATAAAAATAATATGGGACTATTTAGCTTCCTATCAAAAAAGAGGAACAAAAAACAAGAACACCTAGACAAAATAGGTGAGCACCTTAAGAATTCTTTCTCAAATGTTAAAAAAGATATGTTGCATTTACATCAATCTGTTAACAATCACATGAGCCATACAAATCGTAAATTTAATGATATCGAAGACAGGATGAAAAGAATAGAATTAATGTTTTTAACAAATCATCGCCAAGCAAGAGAAGAAATTGAAGAAAAAATTACAAAACAAAGAGTAAAAGAAGAGCCTGAAGAATTAGAATTCTCATCAGAAGACACACAAGAAGATGCAGTTTTAAATCTACTAAAATCTTTTCCAAGAGCAGAATTAAAACTCTTCAAAGCATTACACGAACTGCAAAATAGTTTAAACGCTAAACACATTTCTTACAAATCTTTAGCAAATTATATTTATCCAGGAAAAGAGTATAATTCAATTAGGTCAACAATCACACAATTCATTCTTAGATTAAATACAGAAGGCTTAGTTGACAAACAAAGAATTGGTAGAGAAGCATATGCCAAAATTACTCCCTACGGTGGCCAAATTCTAAAAAATGCAAGAGTAAGAAATGTGATAAAAGAAGTAGAAATAAACGATTAAAAGTTTTAGCTTTGAATTAATAATTAATTTTTCATGAAAAGTTTTCAAAAATTATTTATTTTTCCGCAAACCTGCTGGACACGACAAAGAAGGGGCGCGTAAGCCTTTTTAAACAAAAAATCAATCTTTTAGTATGGATCAAATTAAGAAATGTACTAAATGTTTTGAGGAAAAACACATAAATGAATTTTATGGTAAAAAACAAATAATTAGTCGGTGTAAAAGCTGCCATAATAAGTGTGTAATGAGTAAACGTCAAGAAAATTTAATAAAGTATAAAGAATATCTGAAGGAAACCTGGAACCAGCCCTATATGATTTACGCAAGAAAGAAAGCTAATGCAAAAAGTGAAAATATTGAAATACCAATAACCAAAAATGAATTTATTCAATGGTATAACAGTCAAGAAATTGCATGTCATTATTGTGGATTAAAACCAGAAGATTTCAAACTTACTGAAGATCCTCAACTTTTTAAAAAGATAAATTTAGGGTTAGATAGAATGAACAATAATTTAGGGTATCTTCTTGACAATATTGTTCTTTGCTGTAATCGTTGTAATACTATTAAAACGAGTTTCTTTAGTTATGAAGAAATGAAACTCGTTGGAAAAATAATAAATAAAAAATGGAAACAAAAAGGAATAAAAATTAATAAATTAAGAATTAAAATATTTAATTTAGAGTTAAATAATTTAAACACTATAAAAGATTAAAATATATGATCAAAAAACAAATATTTCTAATTATTAAAAAAATACAAACACCATTAAAGAATATACTTACTATAATCTAAAAGTACTTTATAAGCCTTAATAAGCCATTTTATAGGTATTAAACCTTCTTCATATAAAATTACATTAAAAAAGCCTGCTAAAACTACTCTAAAAGCTAACAATTTTTCACAAAATATCAACAAAACTCAAAACTTTATTTTTACCAAATGTTTTCAAATTTGATTTTTCCAAAAACCTTACATTTTTGTTGAATCCTATTTTTCCTTCAAAATAAAATATTATACTTGAAGCTAAAATATTTAATCAGGAGTTCTATCTAAAATATTTAATAAAGAACTAAATAATTTAATCACCTATTAAGAATAAAATAATAAATCAAAGATTAAATATTTTAATTCAATTTTTCCCTTTAGGTTTTTTTGCATGTGCTTGTAAAATTCTTTCAGCACGCCTTCTTAATTCTATTTCAGCACATTTTTTAATAATCCTTTCAACCATTTATCAAAAACATCCATTTGTGTATCCCAAAATGCAGCAAAAATTCTTATATCTTCAACATTTTTTTCTTTTATTTCAATAAATAAATCTTCTGATCCATCATCTGACACTATAGGTATACGATTATCATCAAAGAATCCAAAATGAAAATAAATATGTCTTCCATCATAAGAATAGACCTCAACATCTTGTTTTGTTTTTCTTTCTACTATTTTATCTAAAGAAAAATTCTCAAGAAAAAATATTGTTCCTAATAATCGAAAAGGTCCTTTAACAGGTCCCTTAAAAAAAGAACTATCAAAACTCATTATGGTTAAAGGATGATTACGTTTCTTTGCTTTTTTTCTATAAGAAAAATATGTATATTTTTGAATTTTAACATACTCATCTAAAGAATCTTCAACTATATCTAAAACTTCTTCAGTAATATCTTTCTTTTTCAGAACAGGTTTAGGATCATCTTTAGCTTCAGGATCATTTTTAAATGATTTAGCAATTCTTTTTAGTAACTCCCAGAAAGTCATAATAGTTTAGAATTCATTTCTCATACTAAAAATTATATTTTACTTCTTAATTCTAAAATTGTTCTTTCTCTCAG
>Ga0209542_10004209_pt1 | contig 29836 bp, 46 predicted proteins | sample RifCSPhighO2_01_FD_184028 | JGI IMG/M metagenome (GOLD analysis project Ga0209542, IMG submission 184028) | Soil microbial communities from Rifle, Colorado - Rifle CSP2_plank highO2_0.1 (SPAdes) (version 2) | ecosystem: Environmental > Terrestrial > Deep subsurface > Rock core/Sediment ... | reverse complement strand
ACCTGCTGCACACCAAGGAGGACAGATATTATCTCCTGAGGTTTCACAGCTAAATGCTAAAGTTGTCGTTGTTGTAGTTGTAGTTGTTGTTGAAGAAGTTGTTCCTGAACTTAAAGTTGTTGTTGTGGTTGTAGTATTTGTTCCTGAACTTAAAGTTGTGGTGGTGGTTGTTTGATTCGTTGTGCTATCTGATGAACCTGAACTTCCTCCCGAGCTTCCTGAAGAACCTCCTGAAGAAGGAGGAGAATATGGCAAGGTTGTTGAGGTTGTAAATCCACAAAATGCGAATGCGCATCCTTTTCCTTGTATCCAGCACATTCCTTTAGCTTCGCAACAATCTGCGTCTGAACCTGCTGTACAAGATGATGGGCAGATTTCATCTTTTATTGAAGTGCATGAACCTGGTTTTTGATTGCATTCATAACAACCATAGCTTGCGAACCAGCATTTTCCTGAAGATTGACAGCAATCTGAGTCTGAGCCTGCTGAGCAACCTGATGGGCAAACTCCGTCTGAAATTGTTGAGCAAAATCCTGTAACAATATTACATTCGTAGCATCCTGCTCTGTCTACTCCTGAATAGAACCAGCATTTTCCTGAGGATTTGCAGCAATCGTAATCTGAGCCTGCTGCGCAAACAGATGGGCAAAGAGTATCGGGGATTGTTGAGCAAAGCGATGATGATATTATTGGAAGAGTTGTAGGGGTTGTGGTGGTTCCATTTGATAAACCTGATGTTTGATTACTTGGAAGAGTTGTTGAGGTTGATAATTCTGGCTGTTCTTGGTCATTTTCCTGATTAGGGATTGTTGTTGAAGTTGATGATTCTTGAGGGGGTTCTTCTGGAAGTGAGTTTTGAACAATGACCTCTATAGAAACAGTGTTTGATGGTGTGCATTGCGATTCATAACATGCTTCAATATAATATGTGAATAACCCTGTTCTTTGGGCTTCATCTATATATTGGCAACTGTCGCTGCAAAGTTCATCTGAACCCGAGGCTATTCTTTGATTGTTCCTATAAATATTGTATGAGAGTCCTGTTATTTCAGGAGTTGTTGATTCTATTCCTAAAACAGATTTAAAGAAATTAACTATTGAGTCTATGAAACTTACTCCTCCCGTTACCTGATTGATTGTAAGCGATTGAGATATCTGGTTTACAACCATCTCTCCTGTAAGCTCTTTTTCTTCAAGGCTGCTTCTTGTCCAGGTTAATAAAATTCCTCCTGCTGAGTTTGATTCTGCTTGCAGACTTGGAGAGTTTGGAGCTAAGATTGTTGTTGGTTTGGTTGATTGACAAACATCACATAATCCATTGTACCAACATTGTCCTGCTTGTGCACAACAATCTACATCTGAGCCAGCTGAACAGGATGATGGGCAAAGAGTATCTGGGATTGTTGAGCAAAGTGATGGTGTTCCTGGAATTGTTGTTGTGGTTGTTGATGCGTTTGTTGAGTTGGTTGCATTGAATATCTTTAATGTTGTGGTGGTTGTTTGATTGACAGGTATTGTTGTTGTGGTTGATGTTGTTGTTAATTCACCACAAGGTACGCAACTACTCTGAAATGGATTTGTAATGGATGGATCATGACAATAGCCTTGTTTTGTGCAACAGTCATAATCTGAATACATTCTACAGTTATCAGGACAGACTCCATCGCTTGCATTGTTAAGGCATGAATTAATAGTCTGCGTACAAGGATAACAAGAGTAAATCACGTCTGTTAGTATCCCCCCGTTGATTGTATCTGGCCAGTATTCTGTAAAGTTACCTGGACACCATCCAATATTTGAGCAACAATCATAATCTGAACCTGCCAAACAATTACTTGGGCAGATTCCGTCGCTTTGTTTTTCATTGCATTGTATATTTGATAAAACGGTTGTGGTTGTGGTTTGATTTGTTTGATTTGATTCAATGGCATTAACGTTGATGACAATCGAGAGAAAAATCGCTATTGAAAATAAAAGAATAATCCACCTCTTTTGCATACCCTCTATAGATTACAATGCTATTTAAAAGTTTTCTTTAGAGTTAACTATTGTTATATGGGAAGGTTTTTATTTTTATTTGTCTTGCTTTCATTATGAAGATTATTCCAATTCTTTTATTTGTTTTAATCTTTGTTCCAGCTGCTTATTCTTTTCCTGTGATTAATGAAATAATGTATAATCCTTCTCAGGAACAAGGGGATGATGCTGATTTGGAATGGATTGAGCTATTTTCAAATGAAAGTGTTGATTTAAATAATTATCATCTTGATGGAAAAAATTTAAATGGAAGCTTCTCTGGATATTTTATTATTGCAAGGGGTAAGCAAAAGTTTGATGAGTTTTATCCTGGATTGAATTGTGGTGTAATCCAGGCAACAATATCTTTGACAAATCTTCAAGATAACATAAACTTGAGCAATCTTGTTTATAGTGAGATTGTAAACTACTCCTCGAGTATTGGGGGGGATGGAAATGGGAAAACCCTGGAAAGAAGGAATAACAGCTGGAGTGAAAGTTTTAATGTAAATGGAACTCCTTGCAGAGAAAACTCTTTTTTTATTAATGCTTTGAGCAATATCAGCAATAGCTCTTTTGTTAATAATCAGACTGTTCCTAACTCCTCTTTTGAGAGCAATCAGACTCCTGTGAATATTTCTTTAGGTTATATCTCAATAAAGATTACAGCATTAATGCCTAATCCTGAAGGGGATGATTCTGGAAAGATTCCTGGTGGAGAATGGATTGAAGTTTATAATTCTGCAAATATGAGCGTTAATCTTTCTGGACTTTCTTTTTATGATAATGGAGGTCATCAATTAAGAATATTTTTGAATAATACTGCTGAGTTAAATGTTGGCGGTTTTTCTTACTCTAAGATTTATAGAAATGGAGATACAAGATTTTCTTTGAACAATGACAATGAAATAATTACTTTAAAAGATTCTTATGGAAATGCTATCGATGTTGTTAGTTACAATACCAGTAAAGAAGGCTCGATTTTAAGAAATGTTAACAATGTATGGATTCCTGAAGAGAAGCCTGTTGTTGAGAAAACCGGGAAAAAATCTTCCAGCAGCAAAGCAGGAAGCAGAAAAGTTAAAAGAGTTGAGGTTATTTCTGATAAGAAAACAGAGATTAAAAAGAGTGCTAAAGTTTCTAAGACTACGACAACTACAATAAAGATTATTACTCCTGGAATAATTTATCAATCCAGTGATAGAAAAGCAGGGAATTCTGGAGTTGTGTTCTTTGGTTTTACTTTAGTCTTACTTCTTGGATTCCTCCTATTTAGAAAAGACTTATAAAATTAATGGTTATTGAATACTCTATGAGCATGCAACAAAAAATAACTGCACAATTGATTATTGAAATTGCTGGGTTTCCAAAAGAGCATATTGAGGATGTTCTTGATAAGCTTGTTGAAAATATCAAAGAGCAATATGAAGTTTTGGAGTCCAATACTGAAGAAGTTAAACAGATAAAAGAACTGTGGAGCTCTTTTGTAGATATTAAAATAAGATTTAAAGACCTTAATCAGATGACTGTATTTTGTTTTGACTATATGCCCAGCTCAATCGATATTCTTGATCCTTTGAAGTTTAATTTTGAGAGTATTGAGATAAATGGGTTGTTTAATGATTTGATGGGAAAAATTCATCACTATGACATGCTGTTGAAGAATTTTAAAGCGATGAATGAAATGCTTAAAAGAGGGATTAAGAAGTAGAACATCTACTTTCGCATAAACTGCAATTGAATCTTTCTTTTATTATACAGGATTTTTCATCTCCTTGTTCATCAAGATAAGTACAGCAGACTTTTAATTCTGAAAGATTCATCACAATATTTTCATTGACTTGTGCGCCTATGACTGCTTTTCTAAAGTTTGTAACTAAGAGTAATGAGGCGCTGATTATCAAGATTATTGCTATTACTATCATTGTTTTGTTTTCCATTTTTTAATAGATTACCCCCACTAAGATTCTTTTTATCTGTGGGAAGCGAACTCTTATTGGGTCTTCCTGGGGATTATTATCTCCTTTCACAATATAATACTTTCCCTCACTATCCTCGTTGATTTCTACTACTCTATGGATTATTATTGAATCTCCGTATTCGTATGAGATTATGTCTCCTAATTGAATATCCTCTGGGTTTCCCGGCTGAATTTGAATTGCGTTTGTTCCTTCGTCAAGGAAAGGCACCATTGAATTTGTGTTTGCAAATCTTGCCCACTTTGGATTTTTTATGTCAATTATTATTTTATCTTCGTAAACGTGAATCTGGCTTTCTTTAATCCTGTCTGGGGGGGTTAATTTCACTGAGTAAACCTTGCTGATTGCTGTGTTCACCGGCTTTTCAATTTGGGCTGGGTGAAATACCTGAATGATTATTGCTGTTAAGAATACTGCTATTGAAATGATAAATAAGGTTATAATAAAATTTCTTAATGTGTTTGTCATTTTATTTTTTCTTCAGAAGTTCCTGAGCTTCCTTTAATGAACTGTCTATCTGCTCCTCTAAAGCATCCTGCTGATGCCTGTCTCCTGGTGATTCGCTCCATGATTCTTCTTTGGTTTTTCTTGGAGATGGTTTTCCTGGTTTCTTCTTTGGTTTTTCTTCCATCTCAAAATAGCTTTCAGGCTCATCTCCTGGATTTAAGGATTTTTTATATATGATAAATATTAAAACTCCTAAACCAAGAACAAATACAAATATCCAGACCCACCAGTAAGATTTTTTCTCTGGTTGAGGTTCTAATGTAGTTGTTGTTGAACAGTCTCTTGCACATGATTCTTCGTCTTCATTTTTGCTGCAGATTCCATCGCCGCAGATATCTTCTTGTTTTTCGCATTCTCCGGATAATTTATTGCATGTTTCATCTTCATTACAATCTCTATCTGTTGAACAGCCTTCCTGCTGCAAGAGTTTGCAGGTTCTTGCTACTACATCACAAGAATATCTTGGAGGGCAGTCATCATCTGAGGAACATTGGAATTTTTCTTCTGCAGAGAAACAAGTAAGTGTCTTGGTGTTGCATTGCTGTCTAGGAAGGCAATCTTCATCTACTCTACATTCTGCCTGCGTGCATTCGCATTTTGAGCTGCATAGCCCCTGGCAGTCCTCCAGTGCATTTTCCTTCTTTGTGTCTGATGTTCCGTCGCAGATTTCCCCAATCTCTTTCTGAACAATATTATCCCCACAGTAAGCACCTGTTCCTTCATTGTCCTTTGTTGTTTGCGAGTAATCTGAGGTTAACACAAAATAGAGTGATGAGGCTGTTTCTAACTGATTTCCTATTGAGCCGTCCTGCTTTTGCTTTTTCTTCAGCCATGAAATTGATTCCTGCACTTTGTTTTCCTGGCTGTTCCTTAAAGCGTAGGCTGCAATCGAGGTTGTGAAAATATCATTGTCCCAGTTTCCTGCTTCGTTTTGGTTTTCAAGAAGAAGATCTGAATATCTTTCATCCTGGGTTATGTCATATAATATTGCGTAATCTAAGTTTGATACTGCATTATCCCTTAGATACTGAAATGCTGAGATTTCATTGTCTTCCTTGTTTTTGTTTATTGTGTATAAGATAAATGATGCTATGAAAGTATCATCTTTATTGCAACCTGCGTCTCCGTAACAAATATCTTTTACATTCAATGTGGCTTTGTTTGTATCCTCCTGCTGCAGAATCCTAAATTCTTCTCCTGAACTCCTTGTTCTTCTTAATAATGAGATTGTTGTCGAGCCCCCTAAATCGCTGCAATCAACTTCAAATTCTTCCAGGGGGTCTTCCAGGCTTGACTTTAAATCTCTTTTAATGTCTATCCAGTCTATGAACTGATTGTTGAGCTTTAGCTGGTTTTTTGTTCCGTTGACAAAAACAAATATTTCAGGGTCATCTTCATGAGAGATTGTGCATTTTCCTGAACCTGTTGAGAATATCTGAATTAACCAGTCTCCCTGGGTTCTTGCTATATGTTCTTTTGTTTTTAACCATGACAATGCGTTTTCTGTTGATTCTCCCAACCTGTCAAGAGCCAATATGCTGAAAGAGGTATCTTTGATTTTACAATTACCTCTTGGATAGCAGTTTCTATCTGGATTGTTTTGAAGGAACTCCTGTAGTTTTTCAGAAACATCCATGTTATTGCTGTTTAATGCCAGCAAGGACAATGCGGTTTCCTGATTGCCCTGGACTCCTGAAGTTCTATTATCCAGCCAGTCGATTGCTCTTGATTTTGAGAATGATGTGTTTGTAGCTGATTCTGCATATTGAATTGAGAATAAAGTTATTGCTATTACAAGAAAGATTAACCTCTTATTCATATGGGAAAATAACGAAGATTTTTATATAAACCTTTCTTTTTCCATCTATGCAATTTCTTGCAAAAGGAAAACGTGGAACGGTGTATATTGAAGGAAAATGTATTATTAAGAAGGCCTCTTCTTATCAGATTAAAAATGAGGTTGATTGGCTGAAGAAGCTTAATAAGAGAAAAATTGGACCTAAACTTGTTGATTGTGGAGATGATTGGTTTAAAGCTGAATATATTAAAGGAGAAAGGATTGAAGAGTATGTTCAAAGAGCAGAGATAAAGGAGATTGCTAAGATTCTGAGAGATTGCTTGAAACAATGCAGGATTATGGACTCGTTGAAAATGAACAAAAAAGAGATGCACCATCCTTACAAGCATGTGATTATAAGAAAGAATAAACCTAGATTTATCGATTTTGAGAGATGCAAGATTACTGAAAACCCTAAGAACATTACTCAATTTTGCCAATATATTTTGAAGTTAGCCCTTCTGTTTCCTGGAAAAGTTAATGTTAACAGAGAGGAGATGATTAAGGCTATGAAAGAATATAAGAGAAATCAGAATGAGAAGAGTTTTAGGAAAATTTTAAAATTAATTTAGTATACAATTCCGTATCTTTTGCTTTTGCCCCCTGCTAATTCCATTGATAATCTATCATGCCCTCCTTGTATTCTTAACCAAGCACCATCTATGTTTGAATGCATCATATAATCAATATCTTTTAAATGCTCTCTTAATTCTGGCGTGATTGCCTCTGCAAGTATGTCTGCTAATGAACCTTCAGATTTAATACTTGTTTCTTTCATGTTCTTTTTTTAATAGGTTAATCTTCCAAGAGTTTTGCATTCTTCCATCGATTGCCTTGCTCTTTCTTCCATTTCTCGGTTATATGTCTCTTGCACCCTTTCCCAAAAATCTCCGAGAAATCCTGGTCGTTGAGAAATTTCTTCTACTACACTCATATTATGAAGCTCTCTCCTGAGTCTTGGGCTGGTGAGGAGATTCCTCAGCTCTAATGCTGGGCAGTTGTCAAGCTGCTCAAGAATTGCTTGTATGCCTAATGAAGGCTGCTGTTCTTTTGCCATGTGTCTAAGAAGAGAGATAAATTTATAACCCTTTCTTTTGCGTTTTCTTTAATACATCTTATTACGCTATCTTATCTACCTTTTAGATACAAGTTCAAGCACGATATGTTTTGTATCTGGCACAGAAAGATATATCTCCTCGCCTTTCTTTATATTTAAACTAGTCACTATGTTTTTGTTGAAATAAATTCCTAACCTGTCTTGGGATAGCTTAACTATCTTTTGCTTAATTTTCAATGGAGTATTATGAAGTTCTTCAACCACTTTCCTTGAAGATAAAGGCTCGAACTCAAAATAATCACATTTAGAGCATTGATAACTGGTAGCTTTGCTTTTAGCACCATGCACACTAACTTCAACTTTCTTTAAATTTGATTTACATTCAGGACATCTCATTTTGACTCACCTTTATTGATTTTTGCATTAATGACAAATAATACGCTGTTGTTTATTTCAAACAGGATATAATAGCTGTCTTTTTCTATCTCAAACTTATCTCCTTTTTTTCTTGGATTCTTTGTTGTAAAAATGATTTCAACGACCTTCTCCCATGGAAGATTATTTGTTGGGTCTTCAAGATAATGGATTGTTGGTCTGATATCTGTAAAATAAACCATTTAATCACCAAGACTACATTAATGTAGTATAAATACTATATAAATCTATTGTTTCTTCTTTGCTTTAGCCACTTTTAATTTTTCCTTCTTCTCTTTTAATTTTGCTTCTTTTTCTTGTTTATCCTTTAATTCTTTTTCTTGCCTTTCTTGTTCTGTGTTTTTTCTTAACGTGTAATTGACAGGATTTTTAATTAACCTGCAAAATCCATCAGGCTTGCAGATTTGCAATGCTTGATAGTAAGCTTGGTTATCGCAATTTGGAGGGAGAATTTTTTGTTTTTGCCTTTTACTCCAAGATAATTGCGCTTGAATGTAATTTTCCCTTAAAGGCTCCTTATTATTTTTATTCCATTCGTGCATCATGAATTCTATCTCTTCATGGGAATATCCTGTGCTGGATAAAAAATTGTAGAGAATAAAAATGAATCTTTTCTTTCCGTCTGCTATTCCTTTTAGCCCTAATTGAATGCATGGAGGGAAATACTGCTGGGAAATAGATTTTGAAAGTGTTGATGGTTTTGAGATTCTTAGTTTTGATTCCTTGCCATGTGATTTTGAGTAAGATTCATACGCTCTTGTTACCAATAGTGCTGCATCTTTTTCTTTAATATCTCTGTTGAGAAAGACAGGGCCTAAACTAAACTGTCTGATTGATGCCTGGGTTTTTTGAAATGACTCCAGGGATTCTGGATTGATTGGCAGGGAGATTAATCCTGATTTTTCATTTATTGAATATGGACAGCGAAACAGATGCCTTGAGGAGATTAAGACTGTGTCTATGTCTACCAGAGAAAATGGGTTAAATTTTCCACTCTGAAAGTTTTTTCCATCCAATTCCTCTTGGATGTTGCAATTAGAACATTTTAAAAATAATTCCTCCTGAATTTTTGACATTGATTGATTGCACTCTGGGCAAACAGACATAAATTCTGAGAATTTTTGCTCTTTTAGCTTGCATCTGCTGCACTGATAGGTTATTCTTTTTAATTCGATTGCTCTTGATTTGCATTTTTTGCAGGTTTTTTCTGAGATTTCTTCCTGGGATTTTCCTGCTTTTTTTAACAGTAATTCTAAAGGTTCCTGCAAGATTGAAGAAGATAAATGCTCTTTAATCATCTCTTTCAGATAAGATGCCATTACTTTTGGAGCCTCTGGGAACAATAATTCTGAGTTTTGATTGTTGAATTTTTCTGGAAATGCTTCAAATGGAATCCCAATGTGAAAACCGTTGTTTCCTGAAAATTTTACTGAGTAACTGTTTATTTTATGAAATTTTAACGCTTCCCTGAATAGAATTGCTGCTTTCTTTGCTATTTCAAAGTCCTTTGAATCGATGTCTATAAGAAAATCCCAACCGGTTCTTATTGAATCCAGCTGAGATTTTGTCATTCCTGTTTTTAATAATAAAGGATTGCTCCAGAGCTCTTCTGAGATGTGAAAAGAGGTTGCTCCGGATTTTGCTACATCATGAATATCGTTTGTATAGTATAATGTGTCTGGTCTTTTGCCATAACCTTTTTCACCGTATCTTATGGCTACTTCTTTGTTTTTTGCTGCCAGTAAGATTGCCTGCTGGATTTCTTTTCTTGAATAATGCTCTAATACCTTGGTCATACCTGAGAAATAGAGGGTTTGATTATAAACTTAATTATAATCTATTATATATTCCTGCTTCCCGGGAATCCTGATAAAGGGTCTTGCTCTTTTTGCTGGTTGGGCTGCTGGAGAGGTTGTTGGGGCTGCTGTATAACTGGTTCGGGTGATTGTTTTTTTAGTTTCATTATTACGAAGATGATTATTGCTAAAAGGATTATGCCAGATAAAAGATAGTAAATCCATGTAAAACTTGATTTTTGGTCCTTGCAGTCTGAGTCTGCTCCTTTTGTACAATCTTGGTCACAAATTGAGTCCTGGATTGGATTACAGATTCCATCCTGAGCTCCTGTTGTGCAGTCCTGGGGGCAATTGAGGTAATTCTCGCTTTTATCGCAAATGTTATTTGGACTGCAGTATACTGTTAGTTCGTTTGAATTGCTTATTGCTGAATCTCCTGAATCTGAAGTTACTTCTAATGGAGAGAATGATAATTGGCCTGGCTTGTTTGCTTTTAATGTGTATGATATTGTTGAAACTTTTCCTGGCTCTGCATTAATATTCCATTTTAATGTTGAAATTGAGATTCCATCTCTTTGCTTTATCTCTGTTGGAGAACTTGGTTCAATAAGAGTTATTTCTCCTGGAAGGATTTCTTCTATTTCATAGTTTCCGGGGAGGTTGTTTTCATTTAATAAACTTATTTTAACCAGGATTATATCCTGGGTTTTTGGGTTTTCAGGCTGAATTTCCCTTAGAAGCTGGGTTGCTGATACAGAGGTTGCTATTAAAATTGTTATGATTAGTATAATGCTAAACTTCATCTTTTTACCTCGTCAATAAGGGTCACCAGCGTCCCCCTTATCAACCCTGTGCGACCACGAACCTGCGTTTCTCTTAGAGCCCTTTTAAAAAAAGCCCTCGGGAAAAACCTGAACCCTCTGCAACCACTCATCTTTTTACCTCGTCTACGAATAATGCGACAACACCTTTAACTAGTTTTTGGGTTTTAAAGCTGTATCTTGAAGCTTGTCTTGTAAACGGCTCTTTTACTCCTTCACAACCGACAATTTCACTCATCTCAGGGCATAATTGCTTCCCTAAATCATTATAACAATTGAGAAGATTTTCGCAGTAAGGATAGTTATAAGGCGCGCTGCCAAGAACAATAGAAGGTTTGTTGTTTCCTGTTGTATCGACAAAATGGAATTTTCTGTCTAATGGAAGCCTTATTAGAGTATAGGCATGGTTGCTTGCTTCTGCCACAAATACCTCTTCACCTGAATATCCTGCTTTTCTCAACAATGTTGTTAGCGAGACTGAATAGTCTACACATGTTCCTGTCCCGAGAACATTGATTGTTGCTGAAGCATGTATGTCTTGCAGAGCAATATTGTTGTACTGCAGTACAGAATCTGATAACCATGAACCGAGAACACGATTATCCTCGGTTGTTTTGCACTGGATTTGCTGGATGTTTTCTTGTTTTTGCGTTCTTGGAAGAGGTTTTGCCTTGTAAAAGTTTCCAGGGGAATTGCAAATGCTTTCAACACCGTAGCAGCACATTTCAGCTTCGAAATAATCCTGCATGTAGATTGCTGAATCTCCTACACCTTTGATTAAATATAATCCTTGGCAGCGTTTAATGCTGCCTTGAGAATATTTGCCTGCAAAATTGCATGCTGGTGATTTTTTTTGGTCTTTTAATGGGCTGCCGTCGCAGCAGTCGATTGCATCTTCGATTATATAATCTAAATCTTCTGAGCATACCTCGATTAAATCGCAAGATTGACTGCGAGTGTTTATTGCAACAAGCTCGCCTTCGTGACCTGGCCATTCGCTGTTGCAGATTGTATCTTGAGGAAAATAAGAAGTTGTTGTATTCTTGCAGCGATTCTTTGCCTGAACAATTATGTTTATTTGGTCTTTGCCAATCAATCCTGAAGAATCTTTAACCTCTAAGTCTATAACATAAACTCCTGCGGAGTCAAATCTCTTCAACAAAGTTATTCCTTGGCCGATAACCTGGTTGTTCATTTTCCAAATGAATGATGAATCCTGGAAGATTAAATCATTGTTGACGTCTGTTGCTTTCGATGCGTCTATTGTAACCATCTGCCCCGGGTAAGATAAGATGTCTGGACCTAAGTCTGCTCTAGGAGCGGTTTCTGTAAGAGCCTGCTTCGGCTGGTTGAAGATGTTCAAGTTTAATGTTGAGGATTTTACTCCGTCTGAGACTGTGATTGGAATTATCTCATAACCTTCTGAATCTCCAAGATTGCAGGAAAGTACTGCTGATGAGATTAAACATGTTGTGAACTGAGAGTCGTAATTTGATGACTGGGTTTGCTGAAAGAAAAATGTCAGCTGGGAATTCTCCGGGTCTACGGCGTATAATCTTAAATCAAGGTTAAGGGGGGTTGCTGTTCCTGGAATATCATTTGTTAAAGGGGGATAGTTTACTGAGTTCTGATAAATTTCTTCTGCGATTACATTGCCTGTAAATAGCAATAATACTAGGAGAAGGATAATCACTCTTTTTTTCATACAACCCTGATATTAACTGGTTTTAAATATTTATTGCTCCAGAAGTTCTGACTGCAATGATTGGGCTCTTGATGCAATCTTTTTAATCTCTTCTTCAAGTTTTAACAAGATTGATGATAATTCTTTTCTTTGGATTTCTATTGTTTCTAGGAGTTCTTCTTTTGATTTTTCAATAAGAACATTTGCTCCTACTCCTACAATGAAATTTTTTGTCTCTTTCAGTTCTGCTTTTGCGAATATTGTATTGCTCAATGGGATAAGAATTTCATTTTCCTTTTTTAAATTTTCAACACTGTCAAGACTCGAGATTAGCAATGTTAAATCGTTTAAGTGGGACTCTAATGTAGAATGCTGCTCCTGCAAATGAGCGAGTTTTTCATTAAGAACCTGGAATTCAAAATACTTTTTTTGAAAATCTTCTTGAGTCATTTGCTTTTTGCCTTTGTTTTAGGCTCTTTTTCAGGATTCTGCTTCACAGGTTTTTTAACTCCTGGCTTCTTTGTGTAATTTACTTCTATTCCCTGCTCTTTTAATAAGGATTTTAATTCGTCTGTTGAAATGTTTTTTTTGATTTTTAATTGAGTATTTGTCAGTTCTAAATGGGATAGATTACACCTGCGTCTTTTTACCTGGCCGTCTATTTCAACAAAATTATTCCCCAGAACATTTACTATCACTGCTGCCTTCTTGCCTTCTCTTCCAGCTATCTTATAGCAGATTCTTCCTAATAATCTTTCTTCACTCATAAGGGCTACCTCCGTCTCCCTTATCAACCCTCTGGATCCCTTTTTCATTACTGCTTCTTAGACTTGAAATTAAAGCTCTTCTTGAGCAGCCACTGCACAATTCAGGGAATCTTCTCTCTGACCTTTTCTTTGATTTTGTAAGTTTTTTTTGAAGCTTGTTTTGAACATTTGTTATTCCGTGCAATGGTTTTTTGCAAACAGAGCATGTCCTTACTTTTGATTTTTTTTGAATTCTATTTACTGAAACTCTCCCAGATAGTTTGGTGTATTTTATTCTGCGTTTTCTTGATTTTTCTAAGCGCGCCATATTTTTTTCTTTCTTTATGTTTTCTTTTACAAAAGAAAAAACTCTAGTAGACTTTGAGTAATTTCCTTAAGATTATGCTGAAGATGATGGCGAATATTAAATATGCCCAAAACCACGACATAAACCCAAAAAACTTTGGTTCGTTGAGGTTTTTAAAGGTATCTGAAAACCATCTGATTAATAATATAAATGGGATTGAAGTGTAGATTAAAGGCTTCATTGTCAGTTCCATTGTTTCTGGAATTTTTTCAAATTGCTTTTTTTGAAATTCGAGCATCTTTTTTGGGTCATTATTATATTTTTTTAATTCTTCCTGAGCTTGCTTTTGCTCATCCCTGATTGCTTTTAATGCAGCCTGGTCTGTTCCATATTTCTGGACAAGAGTTGTTATTAAAGTTATTAACAATGTTATGATTAAGAATCCTGTTAGAAGATGAACATTCAATAAGAATCCGAATGTTGGGTCTAAAACTGCGTGAACTGAATTTTTAATTAAAGGGACAGAATCCCATAGAGATGCAACTATTACACTTAGTATCATTACAACAAGGAGCATAAGCATGCCTTTTTTCATCTTCCACCACCCATGACTTTTTGAAGAGCTGGATGCATTTCCATCAAATGCTGCTGAGCCAGGTCTTCATAGAATTTATAGATAATCATCACAGTTAATAAGATTCCTGTTCCTCTTGACAATGCGCCCGAGAGGTCTGCAACAGATGCCAGAAAACCAACTGTTATTGCACCCATCACAGTCAGAGGCATGATATAACGTTTCAGGATTGATTCTAAAACACGTTCATCTCTTCGGAATCCAGAAACTTGCAATCCTGTTGACATTAATTGTTTTGCAACCGATGCTGCGTCCATGCCTGAAGTTTGAACCCAAAAAATTGAGAAGATTATTGAGCCTGCTACCATGAAGAGCATATAAGTTAGAGCTTGTGCGAATAACATCCAGGTTGTTCCACCTGTGAAGATTGCTTCTAGAATATTTGGACCATTTAACCAGAGGACAATTCCTGATGATGGAGCGTTTCCTGAAAATGTTCCTAACCATGCATGCCCTTTGCTCTCCAATAATCTTGCTAGCAGTTGAATGTTTGCAAGAAATGCTGCGATTAAAATAACGGGAATATTTGAGGTGTATGTAAATTTCAAGGGCCATCTGACTCCATATCCCCGGACTTTTCCAAAAGATAATGGAATTTCAACTTTCATTGCCTGAATGTAAACAGCCAATGCAAATACAGCTATTGTTGCTGCTATTGTTGCCAGAGCTCTTAACGCTGATGTGATGCTGCCTTCTATTAATGATTTAATCAATACCCAGAATTTTCCTATTGGCGGCTGATTTGTGAAAGGGAATCCAAGTTTTTGATTTATAGGGAGGTTTGATGATGCTGCAGCTGCTTCTGATAATGGAGAGAAAGCTCCTATGAAGATTTGCAAGGATACTCCTGCAGCGATGAATAATGAAATACCTGAGCCAATTCCCCATTTTGAACATACTTCATCCATCAGCATAATCAATAATCCTCCTATGAATAACTGAACAACAAGGATCCATGGCGAGAATCCTGGTAAGGGAGACAATCCTCCTAGGAATACATAGATTATAGCTTCAAAAATGACGAAGAATATAGAAAATATTTTTTGCAATCCCTGAAAATAAGCTCTTCCTTCATGTGTTGATGTGTCTATTTTCAATATTCCTGAGCCTGTTAATAACTGCAATACAATGGAAGATGTAACCAATGGGCCGATACCCAGAGAGATTATTGTTCCAAACTGAGCTCCTAGGATAACAGCAAGAAGATCCAGATTTTGCAATGCATTGCTCCCTAAACCGTATAGAGGAATAATTCCCAGAACAAAATATGCAAGAAGGATGATTATTGTCCATTTTATTTTTGTTTTAAATGAGACGAATTTTTGCTGAGGAGAAGCAACTTCAGGCAGTACAGAGACCAGCTTATTAATGAAAGCCATTTTAGTTTATTGACCCACCAGCTTTTTCTATTTTTTCTTTTGCTTGTTTGGAAAATAACTCCACAGTAATCTTGTATTTTTTATTTGGGATGCCTTTTCCAAGAAGCTTTTGATAGCCAAGTTCTGTTAAGTTGATTGTTTCTTTGTTGTAATTTTCTAATTGCTCTATGTTGATGGCAAGAATTTTTCTTATTGATTTTCGCGGGCGGGTAAATCCGTGCTTTCCAAAATATGCGTTTCCATAGGTTGTTAAGATTAAAGATTTTTTCTGGCCTGCTCTTTTTCCTGAGCCTGCCATTCCTCTTCCCCCTCTGTTTCCTGCTCCTCTTCCTTTCTTAACTCCCTTGCCGTGCATCCTTGTCCCGCGCAATTTGTTGACTTTTCTTCTTCTTCTTGTTGTCATTTTAGAGCATCTTTTTAATCAAGATGTTGATTTGGTCTCCTCTGTATCCTAGAGAACCGCCCATTGAGAAAGGTGTTTTAATTCCCTGGCTTTCAAATCCTCCAATCGGAGGTTTTAACCTGAAAAAAGTTTTTAATCCTGGAACTTGTTTTAGCTGGATTTTCTTTGAGAAAAATTCTTTTGCGAATTCCTCGCTTGAGAATTTTGTTTTTTCCTTAAGATACTGCTCTGTTAACAGCATGCTGCCTGGAAGCCTTCCGCGTTTCTTTAATAACTCTTTGAATGTCTCTTCTGATATTTCGCCCCAGGTTACAAAATCTTTTATTCTTTTCAGCATTCCGATGTTTGTTTCGTTTTTGTCAACTATGACAAGATGATTCTTGTTGTATAATCTCAGCAAGTCCATTGTTCCTTTTATTTCTCTTTTAACCCCTGTTATTCCCCTGATCCTGATAATTGCGAGTTTACTCATGCTGTTTCCCTGTCTTTATTCCCAGATTTTTTTTGAAATCTTCCTGAACTTTTGTCTTTGACAGCTGCTTTAGAGCTGCAAAACAAGCGTAGATTAAATTTAATTTTGTTTTTGAGTTGAATGTTTTTGCGTAAACGTCTTTTATCCCAACCATGTCTAAAATTTTCCTGCATTCCTTTTCAACGCACAATCCTGTACCTCGAGCTGCCGGGATTAAGATTATTTTTGCTGCACCGCACTTTCCTTCTACCCTGAATGGAATTGAATGATGCTGCTTGCAATTGCAATCCCATGCACCGCATCCTCTTCTTATTGAGATTATATTTAGCTTGGCTGCCCTTGTTGCTTTTTCTCTTGCAGGCATTGTTTCTTTTGATTTTCCATGTCCTACTCCGATGTAACCATCTTTATTTCCAACTATTGCGACTGCTCCGAATTTCGGTTTGTTTCCTTCGCATGTTTTCTTCTGAGTTTGTCTCCAGATACTGCGTTTTCCTCCGCCGAATTTTCCTTTTGACTGGCCTACATTTAATAAATCTGATTGGATATCCTTTACCAAAATGTCTATGATTTCTGCTTCCAAAAGTTTTTTGTCCTGCTGCAGCAATTGCTCTACAGAGATTATTTCTTGGGATTTTACTTTTCTTCCTAGTTCTGTCTTTGGTTTCCAGGAAGATTCTTCAATTTCCTTTTTTATTACAACCCCTTCAGGGACTTCTACAACTATTTCTTGTGTTGTTTCTTCTGCCATTTTATTTTCCCATTAATTTTAATTTCATTTCATTTACTTTTTTGTTCATATCCTCTGGATTTGATTTTGAAAAGTGCTTCTTAAGCTTTTCTGGATGGTTCTTTAGCAATGTTGCGTGGTTAATAATGTGGATTCCGTGGACTCTCTCTTCGCTTGGAAGAATATCTTTTGAATGTGGAACTTTCAATCCTGCATCAACTGCACCCTTTACAACTGCATAAATTTTTGAACCTTTTGTTGAGGGATATAACCCGTGGTCAAGCACAGCTTCTTTAATGTTGTGCTTTTGAGCTTTATTCCCTATCATGATTCCAAGAAGATATGCTGTTGGGATGTTATTCACATTATTCCATCCAAGCTTTTTTAATTCTTTTGTTGAAGCTGCTGCAACAATCTTGTCTCCCTGCGGATTGTAAAGGACTATTTGCGCTGAAATGTTTTTTAGTGATTTCCTGACTACAAGTCTTGGCTTGTTTGAGAGGATTAACAGTTTTCTTGCTCTGTAATCTGTGCGTTTTTGCCTTTTTCTTCTTAATCTTACTGTGAAGTTTTTATTTTTTGCCATTTTTTATCAATCCTTGTTCTGTAATGTAAATTTTGATGTGCCTCTTGCTTCTGAATGCTCCTGATTTTGCCTTCAAGTAAAGACTGCGATAGTCTTTTGTGGTGATAAGCTGTTTTTCTCTTAGCAGTTTAATGAATCTTCTTTGAATTCTTATTCTTGCCATCCACAGTTGTTTTCTTGGGAGCCTTGCTGTTCTTTTTCCTTCACGAGAGCCTTTGCCCTGCCTTCTTCCTTTTCTCTTTTGAATTCTTATGTATCGAGCGTGTGCCTTTGACTTTCCGCCTTTTTGCTTTATTTCTATGACTCCTGAGTTGATTAATTTTTTTATGTCTGATTTTGTGATTGCTTCTTTTATTTCTTTTGCGTTTTCCTGAGGGAATTTTATTCTTTTCTTTCCCACATTCATTAAATCGTGCACTAATCTTTTTTGGAGTTTGAGTTTCATTTTATCTTGCCTTCTCTAATACTTTTCTTTTTTCTTCTGCTTTCTTTTCCTCTGCTTCTTGTTCTGACAATTCCCTGACTTCATGCTCTTTGTGAGCTACATTCTTCTTTTGTTCTGGCAGAACTGTTTTTTGAGATTCTTTTTTATGCATTTTTTTCTTATTTTTTTCTATGTATTCATCAGGATGTTTTATGTTTAGTATTTTAATCCCAAGTTCTTTTGCTTTTTCCATGATTATTTTCTTTTTCTTGAATCCGAGAGTTGATGAGATGATTATCAGATTATCTTTTGCTGCTTTTTCCATGTCTTTTAGATTTTTTATGCGGATGATTTTCATTCCATTATGGGTGTCTCTTATTTCAACTGCATTTCTATACCCTATTCTAACCATCGGTCTATGCCCTTTGATGGACATGCGAATTTTTGAATGAATTCCTCTGGGTTTTCTCCAGACCATTTTAAGGTTTTTGAGATTGATTGCATCCTGGCGCAAAAATCTTGGATTTTTCTTTTTCCTGATTGTGCTCTGGCTTGATGATTCTTTGTTTGCTTTCATGCTTTCTTACCTGCCTTGGAGGTAATCCATAATCCGTCCATGAAAACTCTTCTATCTCTGTTGGTTATTCTTGTTGACTGCTCTAAGTTTGCTGCTGTTTCTCCTACATGCTCTTTGTTTACACCTGAGACAAAAATGTCATTGCCTTTTATTTCTACCTTTGTTCCATGAACTATTTTTGCTTTTCTCGGTATTTTCTCTCCAAGGAAATTTTTGATTAAAACTTGATTTCCATCCACTGCTACAGTCATTGGGAAGTGCCCTGAACAGATTTTCAGGTCGTATTGAAAACCTTCTACAACTCCTTTGAGCAAATTTCTTATATGTGCCACAAAGGTATTCATGATTTTCTTTTCTTTTCTTGAGGTTGATTCTGTTGAAACACTAATTGAACCTGAAGTTATTGCAAGATTGACTGAAGGATGCCTGAACTGCCTATTGACTTCGCCTTTCGGCCCCTTGATTTTTAATGTACTCTTATCTAGATGCGCCTGAACGTGCTCCGGAATCCTGATGACTTTCTCAATCTTTGATGCCATTTTAATAGATATAGGATAATAATCTCCCCCCCAGATTTAATTCACGTGATTTTTCTAAAGTCATAACTCCTTTTGAAGTTGAAACAACAATTATTCCAAATCCTTTTGCAGGAAGATAACGCTTTTCAAACTTCTCTGAGTTTCCTCTTTGGAATGCGTATCGGGGTTTGATAACATTGCATTTGTTAATGCTTCCAAGAAGCTTTACCTTTATTTTCAATGAATTTCCTTCGTTGATAGTTTCAAATTCTCCGATATAATGATTATCGCGCATCAATGTCAATACCTGAGTAACCAATTTAGAATGCAATACTGTGCATTCTTTCTTTCCTGCTTTCTCGCAATTATGAATATGAGAAAGTACTGTTCCTAATGTATCGTTTAGTGCCATTTTATTTGTATTTCTTGAACCCTAAAGTTCTTGCATTCTCCCTGAAGCATTGCCTGCATTGGTTTAAATCGTATTTTCTTACATATCCTCCGATTCTTCCGCAAACAGAGCATCTCCTTGCTGATTTTCCATATTTTCTTACTTTTGGAGCGTTATGTTTAACAAACTTTTTCCATTTTGCTTTCTTGTTCTTTAACTGCTTGTAAGTTTTGCTGTATTCGCTGTATGTCATTTTACGCCTCTATAACCTGGACCTGAAATTTTTCCTGCATGAATTCCATTGCGTCCTGTTTTGTTATTTTGTGCTTTTTTCCAAGTTTTGCACTTTTTAATTTTGATTTTACTCTGAACCCTGGCCTTTCCAAAGTTATTGCTGCTTCTAATCCTAAAATCCCTATTTCGGGCCTGTATTCTATTCCCGGGATATCGATGTATTCCTTGATTCCGAATGATAGATTGCCGTAAGCATCGAACTTTGATTCTGGGATTTTATTTTCAACTGATTTTAAAAGCATGTTAAGCACTTTCTCAGCTTTTGCCCCTCTTAAAGTTACTTTGCAGCCTATTTGCAGTCCAGGCCTGATTCCCCAGGTAGGAATCCTGCGTTCTGTTTTTGTCCTTACTGGTTTTTCTCCTGAAATGATTTCTAAGAGTTTGAAAGCTTTGTTAAGCTTGTCTCCTGGTTCTCCAACACCCATATTAAGTGTTAGCTTACCTACTCTTATCTGTCTCATTATGTGTTTCATGATTTAAAAACTCCTTATTGATTACGAAAGCATATTCTTTCAAAGTTTCTATTTTTTCTTTTCCTGAATCAAGAAGTATTCTTGGCTTGGACAAAGACTCTGAATAAATTTCTTTTAATTTTCCTGAATGACCTGCTTTCTTTCCTGAAATTAAATAGATGATTGCATTTTTATCGAATTTCAAATGCTCCTGAATTTTATTGCTTTCAAGATTTAAGATTATTGTGTCGTTTACTTTCAATGATTTGTCCTCGGATAGCATGTTTCTTCCATCAAACAAATTAATCTGGGTAATTTTTCCGGGAAGTATTTTTTTGTTTATGATTTTGCATGGTTTTAATGATGACTCACTCTGCGGGATTCTTACCAGGCTGAAATTGCCTCGCTCGTCTAAGATTAATCTAAAATATTCTTTTGTTTTTGTTATCTCAATAGTATCCATCACTCCTATTGAAAACTTTGGGTCTTTTCTTACCTTCTTATCAACCAGAATTATTCCTTGGTTGAGAATGTTCCTTACTTCTCTTGAGGTTGATGCATACTTTAGATAATCTTTAAGCAGGATGTTTAAGTTTAGAGCTCTCTCTAAAGGATGTGTTCCAGGATTAACTCGAGTAATCCACTTAGTTTCCTTTCTTTTTATCGGCCAATTTTTTGGTGTTGAGGCCCTTGATAGGTGTTGTGCCATTTTTCTTCAGTTTTATACTCCTTTGTTTATCATCTAAGTTTAATTCAGTGATTATAAGATTTGACGGGTCAATTGGATAAGATGCTTTTTCTCCTGATTTTTTTACATGTTCTGCACCCGACACATAAACTTTGTACCGGGTAATTGATATTCTTTCTACCTTTCCTGTTTTCTTTTTGTATTGCCCTCTCACTATTTTTACTAAATCTCCTTTCCTTATCTGCAGATTTCTTATCCCATATTTTTTCTTTAATTCTTTTGATAAATGCGAGGAGAGCATTTTATGTCTTAAGTTTAATGGGGCGTTATGCCTGTACTTTCTCTGCTTCCTCGGCTTCCTGCTTGAAATCCATGAATGTGAAAATTCTTTTTTCATCTTTCTATACCACTATGCTTGCAACTTTTGCTATTTCTGGCCATCTGTCAGCTGCTTCTTTTGCAATTGCTCCTTTGAATATTGTTCCTTTTGGCGCTCCTTTTTCATCTCTTAAGACAACTGCTGCATTGTCCTCGAATTTTATTCTTTCTCCTGTCAATCTTCTGTAAGGTCTTCTCTGCCTTACAATTACTGCCTGCACTACTTGTTTTTTCATTCCTGGTTTTCCTTTAATAATTGATGCATTGACCAAATCTCCAACAGAGGCTGCAGGATATCTTCTCTTTACTGTTTTTCCTCCTTTTACAGAGAATATTTTTATTTTTTTAGCGCCCGAATTATCGCAAACATCTATTCTTGCACCCATTGGCAATCCTCTTGTTAATCTTGCATCTACCGATTTCATAACAAAACCTCCAGCACAATCCCTTTTAGCAAACACAAATCTGTTGCAACAGATTGTGCGCCATTTGTCAAAGACAAATTAGCAAGGTCTTGTATCCCCAAAACATCAAACGTTTCGTGAATCCAAACACAACTAACTATCCTCATTGTAAACCTCTCTGCGAATCCTTGTTAATCCCTGCCAGTCTATCGTTCTTATGTATCTGAACTATCACAAAGTTTTTTGTCTTTGAGATAGGTCTTGTCTCTGCGATTGTTACCTTGTCTCCTGATTGTGCGTTAATGCAAGGAGGGTTATGAACATGAATCTTTGAGGTTCTCTTTTCAAATCTTTCGTATTTTGGAAGCTGATGGATTCTTTCAAAAGTAACTGTTGCTGACTTGAAAGGGTCTGTTTTCACTACCTTACATTCGATGATTCTGCCTCGAACCTTCTGGCTACTGTGGAAAGGGCAGTTTTTATCGCTGCATTCTTTCTTTGGTGCTTCTACTTTCAATCCAATGTTTTTTGCTTTTGTTTTTTCCATGTTATTTTTTATTTTGTTTTCTTATTTTATCTCTTCTGGCCTTCTCTGGGAAGGTTTTATGATTATGTTGTTTATTTTTAGTGCAATCTGGGATTTGATGATTTTTTTGTGTTTGTCTCCAATCGAGATTGTTATTGTGTTTTTTGTCTCATCAACAATTTTTCCTTTGATTCCGAGCAAAGACCTGTTTTTTGATTCAACAACCTCTGCCTGTTTTCCTATCAAATTTGTTGGTGTCATCTTATGATTGATATTGTGCCTGGAGCGAATCCGAGCCTTACAAGCTCTTCTTTTGCTCTTTGGGTATGGTCGCCTTGAAGCTCGATAGTATTACTCTTAAAGGTTCCGCCGCATGCGAATTTTTCCTTAAGTTTTTTTGCCAAATCTTTTATATTGATTTGTTTATTATCGATGCCTTCGATGACTGTTGTGATCTTGCCGAACCTTCTCTTCACTGCCTTTATTTTAATGCGCTGTTCTTCTTTGGCAATCTCCTCACAAACACAAAGATCTTTTGACAACCCACATATTGGGCAAATTTCCCTCATTTCCTTGCTGTTGCACCTCCTTGAGTTTTTAATTTAAGTTCTGTGTAAATCCTGGCTATATTCCTGCGAATCTTCTTTACATTCCCGGGATTTTCCAGTTTTGAACCTGTTGATCTTTGAGTGTTTAATTTTGAAAGCTCTTTTTGCAGTGGCTCTAAAGATGATAATAATGATGCTGAGTCCATTTTTTTATAGCTATTCTTCATTTTTATTTTCCTGGATTGATTCCTTTACCTCTTCTGTGTCTTGTGATTCTTTGACCTCTTCTGTGTCTTGTGATTCTAAGGCTGCTGGTTCTTTCTTTGATTTTGATGCTGTTTTTCTTACTCTTTTCTTTGTTACTTTTTCCTGCTGTTTTATTTCATCCTGCTCTGTTACAGGTTTTACTTCTATTGCAAAATCTTCTTTTGATTTAATCCTGATATCATCTGGGAGCCTTATGTCTGATGTTAAGATTGCTACCTGCACTCCCACTGAACCTGATTTTAGATGTGCTACTGCTTGTGCCCTTTTAACAAAGGACTCTGAAATATCTCCTGATTTTTTTAAGTGCCCTGCCAGGAATCTCCATTTTCTTGCCCTTGAACTTGGGACTCCTCTTCCCCCTATTACTATCTCTGCTCCAGATGCTCCTGCATTCATTATTTCTTGAAGAGCTTGATAACCTAAAGATTTGAATCTTTTTGGGCCAAATCTTTCGAACGATGAAGTTATTTTCTCTGCGATTGATAGAGGGTCCAAATGAGGATTGTCAATTTCTACAACCTCTATTTGAGGGTTTTCCATTTTGAAATCTCTTTTTAATAATTCTGTTAGTCTCTGAACGTTTGAACCTTTTCCACCGACAACCAATCCTGGTCTTGAAGTGTAGATTAAAATTTTCTCTCCAAGAGGTGTTTTCCTTAATTCAAGATTGCTATAGCATGATTTTGGGAGCTCTTTTGAAATAAAATCTTTAATCAAATGCTCTTTCATCTTTTGCTGAATAATCTTCTTTTCAATCATTACAAGACCCCCTGCGAGTTCTTGTTAACTCCGGCGTCCACGTTTTTCTTTTGTTGTTTATTTTTATTGCTCTCTTTTGATTCTACTTTTGCAGGAATATGCTCTGCTACTTTGATTGTAACATGAGTTCTTTTATGCCTAATCCTACGCTGCCTTCCTGCGTGAAATTGCAAAGGACCTTTGTTTGCTTTTATTTCTGTGATTACGAGATTGCTTGGCATTCCCATGTGCATTGCATTTGCTTCTGCACTTTTTACCATCTGCAAAAATTCTTTTGAAGCTTTTACAGGATATCTTCCTTCTGCCATTTTTCCTGGTTGATGTGAGCTTGATTTTCTGAATACGTTAAATGGAACAGCTTGCTGCTTTTTTATGACTCTTTCCAAAATTGCTTTTGCTTTTTTTGTTTCTTTATGCCTAAGCAGGTTGCAAATCTCGATAGATGTCTTTAATGAGATTGGCAAAGATAAGCCGTGGACAACTGCGTGTTTTTGTTTTGTTTCCATTTTTTGTTTATTTGACTGATGCTGCTGCACTTGACCTTGTTGCCCCCACTCCCGGAGCTGAGTGCTGCACTCTTGACCTTGTTAATGAATATTCTCCAAGATATGTCCCAATCATCTGTGGAATAATCATAACCTGAACATATCTGTTTCCTGAATGAATATGAATTGTTAAGTCAACCATTTTTGGCAGGACTATCATATCTCTGCAATGAGTTTTTATTGGCTTTTTTGATTTCCCTTTTAATACCATGTCGATGCGTTTCAATAATAATTTGTGCTCTGCTGCCAAACCTCTTTTTAATTTTCTCCTCTGTCTTGCTGGCAATAATGCTATGAACTGCGAATCTTCCATCTGCTTCAACTCCGCTATTGATTTTCCATGATAAAAAAATTGCTTTGCCATTTATTTCCTTCCTGTTCTCCTTGCTCGAAGCATTCCTACTTTTCTTCCTGCAGGAGCATACTTTGGAGCGATTGTTGGCTTTCCTTTATGCCTTCCTCTACCTGAACCGAATGGATGGTCTACAGCGTTCATTGCCACACCTGAAACCTGAGGATATAATTTATTGCGGGCTTTCATCATATGATGGCGTTTTCCAGCTTTTAAAATTGGCTTTTCTAGCTTTCCTGAGCCTGCTATTTCTCCTATGGTTGCCCTGCAACCTGGATTCAATCTTGTTTCTTTTTTTGAAGGCAATTGAACTATTACATACTCTTTTGACCTTGAGATTAATTTTGCTAATGATCCTGCTGACCTGCAAAAACATGGATTATTATTTGGGACTCTTTCAATATTGTAAATTTGTGTGCCTTCTGGAATTTCTGAAAGCAGCTGAATGCTTCCTGGAGATAATTTTCCTTCTGTGTTGTAGAAAACTTCATCTCCAACCCTTATTTTTTGAGGGGCTGGGATGCAGATTGATTCTTTGTTTTCATATTCGATGATTGCCAATGGTGCACTATGAGCCTGGTGATGCACTAAATCTTTTATTATTCCTTTTAATGGCTGCTTTGTTGAGGGGTATGTTAATTCGTAATGGTATCTATGACTTGGAGCGAGGTATCTAGGAGTTCCTCGTCCTCTTCGCTGTTGGATTAAGTTTTTTCCCATTTTACATCATTCCTAATTGTGTTGCAATGTCAATTGCCTGAGTTTCTTTTGAAAGCTTGACAAATGCTCTTTTTATTCCTTTTGAAGTTGTCAATGTGTTGATTTTCACTATCTTGATTTTTAAATGTTCCTCAAGTGCTTTTTTGATTTCCTGCTTGCTTGATTGCCTTGCTACTGCAAAAACTAATTTGTTGTCTTTTTCCATTAACCTGACTGTTTTTTCTGTTGAGACTGGATGCTTGATTATTTGATAGTAACTTATACTCATGTGAATAACCTTTCCTTTCTTAATTTTTCAATTGCCGATTCTGTGAATATTGTCAATCTTCCTGCATGGGTTCCTGGAGCTAACTGCTCTGCTTTTAATTTGTCTACAATAGCTGTGTCAACTCCCGGGATGTTTTTTCCTGCCTGCAATAAGGAGCATTTTTGCGAAACAACTATTAATGGACCTGTTTTTTTTCTATACTTTCTTCCTCTGTTTTTTCCTTTGCCTGCTCGGACTTTTTTGACTGATGCTCTTGCTAATTCTTTTTCCAATCCTAAGGAAAGCAATAATTTTTCTGCATCTTTTGTTTTTGAGATTGATTCTATGCTTGATTCTAGGAAAAAAGGATAGTTTGAGGGAATAACATGATTTCTTAGCTTTACAATTTCCTTGTTTATTGCTGCTGATAATGCAGAACGGATTGCTTTGTTTCTTTCTTTTTTATTTATTTTAACTTCTAATACTTTTTCTGCTTTTGGCGGGTGACTCCTTCTTCCCTTTCTCGTATTTGGCGAGAATGCTCCAACCCATCCGAATTGCCTTCCTCTGTGCCAAACTACTTTTCTTGGGGTTCTTGCAATTCCATGACCGTATGAAGTCCTGTAATCTCTCCTTCGTTTTGAGATTCTGACTGAAGCTCTTTTACCTGCTTCTGGAAATGCCCCATAAGGCTGGCGGGATGACAATTGCTCTGAGAGAACTGCTCTCCTGATTAGATTAGGATGATAAGGCTCTTTGAATTGCTCTGGCAACTCTAAGTTTCCAAGTTCTTTTCCTTCTCTTGAATGTGTTTTCATTTTGTTTATTTTTTAATCATCCTTAATTCTATATTGAGTGGCTTGTTATTGCGCTGAGGATTGGTCATTTTTATCAGTCTCTTGCTTGGACCTGGTGTTGAGCCTCTGATTAAAACATATTCGTTTTTTATGAATCCATATCTTGTAAATCCTTGTTTTGGATTTATTTTTTCCAATTCATTGCTTATTTTTATGATTGGCTTGTTGAATTCTGTTCTGGTATGATATCCCATTTGTCCTGGATGGGCTACTGTGAAGAGAACTTTTCTTGGTGTGAATGCTCCAAGATTACCTGTTGAACGTTTTTTCTTTTCAGATTTCTTTTGTTTTAATGCAACGCCAAATCTTTTAACTGCTCCCTGCAATCCTTTTCCTTTAGTTACTGCATGCACATCTATGATTTGGCTTTCCTGCAAAACATCTGAAGCTTTTATTTCCTTATTTGCTAATGATTTTGCAAATTCAAGTTTTTTATCTAAAGGACCTGAGATTGCTATTTCAATAAGCTCTGGTGATTTTTTTGATAATGAAGTTAAGTAAGGCTGGGTTGAGCATAAAATCCTTATATCATCGTATTTTTCTATTTGTTTTTCTTGATGTTGTTTTGGCATGTAGATTCTTCTTTCAAGATGCTTGTCTGGATTTTTAACCAAGTGTTCTGAAACTATCCTGTTGCCGTAAGGTGAGCGTTTGTAAAATCTTATTGAGAATAATTTTAATGGGGGGCATTCGATGATTGTTGCAGGTGTAACCAGTTCTTTATTCCTCCCGCGAGCTCCTTGAACTTTGTTAATATAAGAAATTTGAGTCATTCCAATTTTGTAGCCTGCGAATCCTGACAATTGGGTTTTTCCTGAATCTTTCCAAGAACCAATTCTGACATTCTGGCTTTTAGCTCTCTTTCTAGGCCATACCTGCAAACTTCCTCGTCTTGGTCTGTTATTTCCTCTACCCATATAAGTGTTACCTGCACAAACCCTTTTTAAAAAAGGTTTTGTATTCCCAAAATCTCTTTTGGTTTAGTTTTTGGTTTTATCTTTGTTTTTAAATCTTTCCTCGAGAATCAGCGGTTAATTAGAGCAGTTGCTATAACCTGTTTTGTATGACCAGTAGGGTATTTATTTGTGATTTTAGAGGGTTTATAAAGATTTGCTTTCGATTTTATTTTTGCTAAATCTTTTATACTTTGAAACATTTCTTATCCCTATGAAAGTTCCCAACAAGAAAATACTGCCCAATGCTGCGGTTGCTCGGCTGATGAAGAAAGCTGGGGCTGAGAGAGTTTCTGAAGATGGTGCTGAAGAATTTAGAAAGCATTTGGAAGAGTATTCTGTTAAACTTGGAGAGAGATGCTGGCAGTTGGCAAAGCATTCTGGCAGGAAAACTGTTAAGAAAGAAGATGTTAGATTAGCTTTGGAATAATCTATCCTTTCATCTTTTTTGTTATGTTCAGGTCTTTTTTGCATTTGCTGCATTGGAATTTGATTAAAGGTGCTGTTGATTCTTTTCCTGTTTCTATATTTAGAACTTTTCCTTTTTTCCACTTAAAAGGTGATTGAGTTTCTCCTTTGTTGCTGCAATGAGGGCATGTATACAGTACACTGATAGTTAACGTATCTTCATATTCTTGAATAGGTGCTTGGTATTTGCACTTTGGGCATTCGTATAATTCTGAGCGGATTTTTGGCCTTCCTGTTTTTGAGTCTAATGGCTTTCCCATTAAACCTTGTTGGCATTTAGGACAATGCTCTCTTAAAACCCAGGCCCTTATTTTTCCATTATTTTGCAGGACTCTTGATGTGAAATAAACACATTCGCTCATTGATGTTGGTTCTTGTAATGCCATGATTTTCAGGAATGATTGTGGTTTTTATTCTTTGTGGTTAGTTTTATAAATCATTAAATATGGGAAGGGTTTATAGCCCTATAGTCTAGTGGTCAAGGACGTCAGGCTCTGGACCTGAAGACCCTGGTTCAAATCCAGGTAGGGCTAATGCCTCGTTAGTCTAGCCCGGTCAATCGTAAAGAACCGATAGGACACAACCCTCTCAAAAGCTTTTTAGAAAAAAGCTTTAGCAAAAATTGGGAAAGAAACCTAAGAAAAAGGAGAACGGTTGAAACCCGAGTTCAAATCTCGGACGAGGCAATAAGCTTTTTTCTTTGTAAACACAAAGGTTGCCTTACAACCTTGGTGCACCAATCTTTCAAAGAAAGATTAGTGGAAAAAACCTTAAGGAAAAAAGAAACTTTTGTGAAAAAGAAAAGCATTAGTGGAAAAGAACCTAAAGTTTGCTTGTTTCAAAAGAGTTATATACCTACAAATTAAAGGAAACCTATGGTTAGCCCAACATATCAATTCCTTAGAGATTTTGGATTATTCGATATCGTCTTACCTTACTTAATTGTTTTTATACCTTTAGCAATTTTATTATATAAAATCCTTAAATATAAACTCTTCAATAAATGGATAAAACCTGAAAACGCCTTGAACACTATTCTCGCTCTCCTGCTGGGAATTTTTTGCTCTTTTCTGACTACTCTTATAATTAATCAACTTCTAAACATCCTTACTATTTTCAATACCGCTTATTTTATTCTTCAGTACATTGTAGTTATACTTCTAGCAATCGTTTTTATTTTTCTGATTAAAAAAATGGATTTTAGATAGCTCTTTCAAACCAAACCCTTTTAATAAGAGAGATTAAAGAATTGAGATGGCTAGCTTCAAAATCTTATGTTATCGATGCAAAAAGAATTATGTTGTAGCTTCTTGGAGAGATAAGTTTGTTACTTGCTATGATTGCTGGAAAAATGAGGGTTCCGCTGAAATTAAAGACCCGAAAATGAAAAAGATGTTTGATATTTCAGAAGAATATTACAAAGAAAATGCATTCTTGAGGAGCATTAAGCTAAATTATATCAGGTATAATAATCTAAGTGATAGACAAATAGATGCTTTTAAAGAAACGGTTGAAAAACTTAAAAAGCCTGCTAAGAAGTGAGTTGATTAAGCAAACTTTTTAAAGTGGTTTGTTTCTCAACATGATATTTTTAGGAGGTAATGACTATGAAAATAAAAATAATGGATGAGGGAAGAAATCTTTCTAATGATATTGTTGAATTGATGAGTGCTAAGATAACTGAAAGTCAAGCTAAACGAACTTTACATTTGGTCGATGGAAGTATTGAGCTTGCTGTGCAAATTGTTAATTTTTTTAATTCTGTACCTCCGCATGAAAGAAACTCTAAAATTGGAGATTACGATACCTATTTACAGAATCTTTCTGAAGGATTTGTTTATGTTGATGAAAGAGTAAGAGGGCTGTATAACATTTTTGAAGAAGTGGTCCAAGAAAGAACTCTTGCTGTTCCTCCCTCAGAACTATATCAAAAAAGCCATAGAGATGACCCAAGAGACTCTGGTCATTTTTATGAGCATATGGCCAGTAATATCAATGGGTAGTTTATTTCAAAAACTCCTCTAGTTTCCTTAAAGGAGTTTTGATTGTTTTTCCTACAAGCTTATACGAGAATCCAAG
>Ga0209542_10004207_pt1 | contig 29847 bp, 25 predicted proteins | sample RifCSPhighO2_01_FD_184028 | JGI IMG/M metagenome (GOLD analysis project Ga0209542, IMG submission 184028) | Soil microbial communities from Rifle, Colorado - Rifle CSP2_plank highO2_0.1 (SPAdes) (version 2) | ecosystem: Environmental > Terrestrial > Deep subsurface > Rock core/Sediment ... | reverse complement strand
AGTGGTTACGGTGTTGCCAAATATTACTCTAACATTAAGAGTTTCTATTTTTACCTTTTCACCCGCTGCTTTTACTTCCCATTTTCCAAAAAGGACGTTTGAAGCGGCGTCAACAATGTCTCCCGATGGAGAATCTGTCATTTTTGTGAAAGTAACTGTACCTCCGTTTATTGTCTGCTCGCCAGATGAACGCTTTGAGAATGCAGCATCTGATATCAAGTCAGATAATACATTTGCATTATACTGCGAGTCAATAAGTGTTGCATCGGCTACATTCCACAAACTTGTGGTAAATGTCAAAGTTGCTCCACCTACAATATCGGCTAATACTTTTACAACTCTTGTTCCGGCTTCCAATCTTTTTGGAGCTCCGGTCAAATCAAAAGTCGCATACCAATCTCCTTGAGAGTTTTTAACCAATTGCACTGTTGGACCAACTTGCACACCATCAATGTAAAGTTTCCAGTTTTGTAGGTCTGTGTCAGAAGTGCTTCCGGTTTTTCTGAAAGCAATTCTTGTTAAGTCAACAGCTCTTGTGGTAACAATTACGCTGTTTTGGAAAACAGTGTAACCATCTTGAGGGTCAACATCAGCTGCTGCAGGGGTTGTGCTAGCATTCCATTCTACTCCTGCCAAAGTACCATCGGCTATAGTCATTATATTTCCTGAAATAGGATATGTTCCTTTTACAGAACTGGCGTTTGTTGTAACATCAGACATTGAAACAACTTGGAAACCAACTGTTTCTGAAGCTGAGCCATCAACATTAGCCAAAACTGAAATTGTTTTTGAACCATTTGCTGGAACTTTGAACAATCCCGAAGAACTGTTGAAGTTAACCATTGTTTCTGAAATTGCTGAGCCATCTGTTAATCTGGTAGCTCCATCAAACAAATAAGTATTTGTTATAGAAGCATCGGCTGCTATGCCAATTCTCTTTAATTTCAATCCTGTAACCATTACTTCAGCATTATCACCATTCCAAAATGTTAATTTTAACAATGGATTAAGTGCTGAACCGCTACCTGTAACGCCAACAACGCTTCCCGATGCTGGGTTGTCAGAAGCTAATGCTACTGTAAGTCCTGCGCCAGTTGGAACTGGTGTTGGGGTTGGGGTAGGTGTTGGACTTGGTGAACTACCTATCCACGAATTCAATAAACCTCGTGTTAAAGGACCAACCTGATTTGCAGGTGTCCATCCTTGCGCGGCCTGTAATGCTCTAACCTTGGCTAAGGTCAAAGGACCAAAGTACATGGTTTCATTTCCAGGCGAACCTGCTCCCGATGTTGCAAGCTGATAACCATTAGCATTCATAAGTGCTTGCATACATTTTACATCTGAACCTGTAGACCCTACGGTCAAGTTTCTAGTAAATGTTAAGCCAACACACGCTGCAGGAGTTCCAGATGTAGAGCTTGACCCTTGTAAAATATTTAGTTGGGCCATTAAAGCGTTAATCTGGGCCTGTAATTCTGCAATAGTAACAGCGCTAGCAGACATAGGAGCAATCATTGCAACCATAGTTAAAGCAACTGTGGCTGTTATAATTGATTTTCTTATATTCATTTTTGTGTATTTTTTGTAATTAATTTTATGTTTTTTTCTCGCCGGTCGACCGTTATTACTCGCGATTTTACGTATTAATCACGAATAGCGACTCATCGATTATTATCTTAGTTATTTAGCATCAATATACCTTCCAACGCATCAGAATACTTTCCATCTGCGTATAAATCCTTAACTTCTTGCATTATTTTTTGCTGGTCTTCTGTTAAAGTTGTCTTTTCTAAATCATTAATTTCTTGTTGGACTAAAGGAGCCAAAGCATCGTTTAAATCTTTCGATTCCTTGGTAGCTCCCAAATCCACTCCCAATGTTTGTAACTGCTTTTTATTGTCTTCTATTTTTTTAACCTGAATGGCAATATCTTTTATTGATTTTGAATTTTTCTGACTTATGTTGCTAATCAAACTTCTTGTTGCTTCTGAAATACTAGCCTGAAAATCTTTTATAGCGGGGGCAATATTTTCTGTTTTATTATCTTTTACAATCTGTGTTAAATCATCTAATTTCTTATTTGCTGTTTCAAAATTATTTTGTAACTGATTTTCTTGTGACACAAACGCTGTTTGTGGTTGTTCTGTGACTTGGTACTGGCTAAGACCAAACATCCCAACCATTACAAATAAGAAAGTAGCAAAAGCGTATGCCAATTTTCTTTGATAAACCAATGCTGGGAATACCGATAAAAAGTCCGAAAATCTATGTGTTTGTTTCTTTTCTGGTTGGCTAATTATTTGGTTTTTAACCAAAATCACCCAGTCTTTTCTGGGTTTTATTTGCTGGAGTTCCTTTAATTTGTTAATTAGTTGTTTCTCCTGCATTGTACTATTACGACGCAAAAACTGCCTTTTTATTACACTTTACGACTCTATAACCTTTTTTGCTTCCATTTCCTTTTTGAGGGCTTTTAGGCCCCTGTGAAGCATAACTCTTACGGTGCCTTCTGGCTTACTCATAATTTCGGCTATTTCTGGTATATTCATATCGTCTATGTAGTGGCAAATGATTATATCTTGATAATCTTGCTTCAAATTCTGAATAGCCAGCTTAACTTCTTGGAATTCCGAGCTCAAAATAGCCCCTTCTTCTAATCCTACCTTGGGATCAACTATTTGAGGGGTAATTTCAGTTGAAATAACCTTCATTTTGGCTTTATCCCTATAATGATCAATTACCGCATTTCTGGCTATTTGGTATAAGAAAGCGCTTGGATTGAGGATATTTCCTCTTTGAGCTAATTCCTGCTTCTGAAAGGCCTCCCAGCCCCTCAAAAACACCTTTGAAGTGATATCCTCGGCTATTTCCTGTGAACTTACTTTAAAGTAAACAAATCTGTATATCTTATCGATATATTGGTCGTAAATGTGACTGAATTGTTCTTGATAGTTATCCATTAGATATAATATAACAATAATGATATAAAGTCAATAGCTAATAGGACATAGTAGGACAAAGTCAATTTTGTTAGGACATTAGCTTTGTCCTATCTCGTAGAACACTTGATTCCACTCTCCCACCCTAATTATTTGCTTATTTTTCATTAATTCGTCTAAATCCCGTCTTATCGTTCTTTTTGTAATATTACCTAAAACTGTCTTAAAATCCGAAACCTGCGCTTTGCCTTTTTCGCTTAAAATCTGAAGTATCTTCTTTTGACGCTCTGAAATCAAAAATTCAGAAGTTTTTGGATGACTAACTCTCTCTTTAGTAAACGATATTTGGTTTTCTACAGTTTTTTGAAAAGTAACCTTTTGGGTTTTTGCAATAATATTTGTGTTTTCTGTCTGCAAAGGCTGGTCTACTGGCTGATGGATTTGGCTTTTGATATTTGCGTATTCTTTAGAAATTATCAAAAAATTAACACTATCTATCCAGCCAAAGGACTTAGCAAGTTTTAAGTAACTCAAAAGTATTTCTATGTCTTCTAAAAGCTGGCTAGACGCCCTATCCCTTTGCAAAGAAACCAAGCCCTCTGTTATTGCCAAGACCTTGTCTTTTGCCCTGTTTTTCAACGGTTCGCCTTCAGGGAAAAAGTCCAACAATCTGTAAACCGCGCTGGTTAGTTTTATAAATTTATCTTCCATTTTGACTTTTAATTTGTTAATTTAGCAGAAAAAAAACTAAAAGTCAAAAAAAACGACCTTGAAAATCGTTCATTTATCGTTTACTCATTGTATCACATAAAACAAAAAGTCAGCATGTGAATAACTTAGGGATTAGTTAAAGAAGATTACTGGCCCGGAGTTGGCATATCAGAAATTATAAAATCTGCTGAATTATCGTCTGTATCCTGACCTAATATTTTCCTTTCAATGCTTTTTCCGGTAGTAGGATTTGCAATAGGCATAGTCTCAAAATCTTGAGCTGTACCAAATCCAACTTTATCCAGTAAAACTCCTTCTTTATTATAAATTAGAACTGTATTATTTGATGCAATAGCAAAAGTTGTACCAGAATAACGTAAATCGGGCGTGGCTAAACCTGTATAATTTTCAGTACCATCGCTATTTTGGGGTGGAACGATTAAAAAGAATCTGTGAGCTAAAATTGTTCCAGAAAAACTACCAGAACTCACTAAATTACTTTCTTTACCACTTGGGAAAACTTTCTTTTTTAATTCAAAACTCTCAAGATTAATATCAATATCATTTGGATTATACAACTCAATGAATTCATCTTTGACGGTTACTCCAGCTGTTTGAATTTCGTTTATTTGTATTGGGCTAATACTAAAAGTAACTTCTGGGGCTGTTGTGTCGGTTGGAGTTGGCGGAGGTAAATCGGGCGGAGTAGATATAACAAAAGTGATGTTCTGCGCTTTTGGAGTTGGGTTTTGCAACTCAAAATCAGCTGAATTATCATTTGTATCTTGCTCTATGTTGTTTATTGCGTCCCATTTTCTTCCAATACTTTGGCCATTTTCTGAATTTTGAGTAAAATTACTTTCGTATTCTTGAGCTTGTCCAAAGCCCAATTTATCTGATATTTCACCATTAGGATTTTTTAAAATCAAAGAATTATCTTCTGTAAGAGAGTTATTTGTAATAATATCTGATAAATTGGCAAAAGAAGAGTTTTCTCGAGCTATAATAAAATAACCGTTTGCTAATATTTTTTTGCCTGAAAATAAAGTATTTGGAGCATGGGTTGAATAGCTCGACCCTGTTTTTGTTTTTTTCTGTAAATACCAACTGGTTAAATCAATTTCTGTTGTGTTTGGATTATACAACTCCACAAACTCCTCTTTTTCGTCTGATAAACCAGCAACCTGCACTTCTGATATTAAAATTTTAGGATAAACAGGACTATTATTGCTACTAATATCATTAACACTATTACTGATAATATTTATTTTTGGTAGGCTAATTGGTGGCAATGGCAGTGGTAATGGTAGCGGCAATGGTTCGTTTTGCTGAACATCCTGACTTATTTCATTGTTTTCTGGAGTTAATTCGGCAATTTGTTGTTTTAATATACTAATTTTTTCTAAAATATCATCAACTGGATTTTGAATATTAACTTTTGTAATCTCTGGCTTTTGCGAATCTTGAATTGGTACCACGTCTGGTGAAATTGATTCAGTTGGCAATGACTGCTCAATTTCAGAAGTTTTTGGAGTTAAAGACCCTTCACCTACTCTAGTAGGTGAGATGGTTAAAGATGCGCTAAATAAATTTGATATATTAAAATTCTCACCAAATCCATAAGAAAAAACAAGATAAGTAATAAAAACTGGAATTAGAATCTTAACTAATAAAATTAGTTTGGGTAAATACTTATTCATAACTTATATTATAACTAAATTTTTTAAAAATAAAAAAGCCTTCCGAAGAAAGCTCTGTAATGCGTGATGATTTGTTTTGAATGTGCTAATTAGTTAGCTATTTATATTAATTCTACAAACCTGATCCACGGGAGATTGTTTAATTTGAGCGGAATGCAATCAAAGCAGCATGGTATTCTTTTCCCGTCTACGCGTGTAACAATTTGATTTGCTCCATTTCCACACCAACAACAAAAAAGGGTCTGTTTTTTTTCTATTTCTTTCTGTTGTTGAACCGGGTCTCTACTAATGGTAAATCCCATTTGAATCTCCTCTCAAAAAGGGGTGAATTTTTTACAACCCTAAAAATGTCTTTATGACATTTACGGGCACAGCCACAATTTTACCATCTAAATCAATATAGTTCAAGCCCAATAACTCACCTGAAATGTTAAATAAAGGGCTTCCTGAAATAACAGATTTTTCGAAAATGTTTGTTTTAATAATAGTATTGTCAAAACTTCTCACTATGCCCTCGTTGGCTAACCAAGTATTATTTTTTATTGAAGAAACTGCTGTTAAAAATACTCTTTGCCCTAATTTTATTTTATCAAAATCAACAAAACCAACAGTTGGTAAATTATTTTTATCGGCTTTAATTAAAGCCAAATTGTTTTTATAATCTACTTTTTTCACTTCAAAATTTACTTTCTCTCCGTTTATAAAAACATCAAACTTACTGCCTTTTGGAGCGAAAGTGGCTAAAGTAATAATTAACCCATCGGATGTTGTAATTAAACCTGAACCAGCATAACTATTTCCAGCTAAAGTAATTCCCTGTATTGCCACTACTGATTTTGAAACTCGTTCAACGGCCGATTCTAAGGCAATATTTTCTTGAATATAAACTTGTTCTTTTGGATTTACAATTATTTTTCCGCTTTTAAAATCTTTTACAAACTGAAACCTCTCAAAGTAAGGATTTGTCAATAAATAAGGTAATGTAAAAACATTAAAAAGCATGGCGCCCAATGCTCCTAAAAACAAAATACCAATAATTATTAATACAATTTTTAATTTTTTAGTCATTGAGAAATAAATATGCTAAACAGATATTTTTTCTAATTTTTGATGTTCTCCCATTTTTGATAAAACTTTTGGTGTATCAAAAATGATTTTTCCTTCTTTTGCATCAATTAAAACTCTACTGCCCTCTTTTATTTCATTAGTAACTATTTTAATAGATAAAGGATCTAAAATTAATCTTTGAATTACCCGCTTTAATGGCCGTGCCCCCAAATTTGGGTCAAAGCCATCTTTAACCAATAATTCTTTGGCTTTTTCAGAAATTACAATTTTTATTTCTTTTGCTCTTAATCTTTTTTCAACTTTTAGCAATTCCAAGTCAACAATTCTTTTTACTTCTTCTTTCTTTAAATAGTTAAATACTACAATTTCATCAATTCTATTTAAAAACTCTGGTCTAAACTGGTCTTTTAAAGAATCTGCAATTTTATCTTTCATTGATTCTCTTTCTGACATTTCTTCTTTTGTATTAAAACCAATTGAAGACATTTTATTTATGTAGTCAGAACCAACATTTGAAGTCATTATTATAATTGTGTTTTTAAAAGAAACCATTCTGCCTTTTGAATCTGTTAAACGCCCATCTTCAAAAATTTGGAGTAAAATATTAAATACTTCGGGATGTGCTTTTTCAACTTCGTCTAATAAAATAACAGAATATGGCCTTCTTCTGACTTTTTCGGTAAGCTGACCGGCTTCTTCATAGCCCACATATCCTGGAGGCGAACCAATAATTTTAGAAACAGTATGGCGCTCCATATATTCTGACATATCTAGTCGTATCATGGCTTTTTCATCGTCAAATAAAAACTCGGCCAAAGCCCTGGCGGTTTCAGTTTTACCAACTCCCGTTGGGCCTAAAAATAAAAATGAGCCCAATGGTTTACTTTCTTCTGAAATGCCAGCTCTTGCCCTTCTTATTGCTCTTGATATTGCCGAAATTGCTTCTTGCTGGCCTATAACCCTGCCATTTAAAATACTTTCCATTGTTTCCAACTTTTTAGCCTCTTCTGTAATAAGCCTAGTAACGGGAATGCCAGTCCAGCGCGAAACAACTTTGGCAACCTCTTCTTCGGTTACTTCTTCTTTCAAAAAATGATGAGTTTTTTGAAGTTTGATTAACTTTTGCTCAATTGATTTTTGTTCTTTTAAAAGCTGGGGTATTTTGCTGTATTTTATTTCAGCCACCTTTTCTAAATCGGCTTCTCTTTGGGCAATTTCTGTTTGGTAAGAAAGCTCGTCAATTTTTTTTCTAATGTCTTTTATTTTATTAATCAGTTCTTTTTCTGCATCCCACTTCGTGCGAAGTTCTTTTGTTTTTTCTTTTAAGTCAGCTAACTCTTTGGCAATTACTTTTAATCTTCTTTCAGAACCTTTCTCTTTCTTTAGGGCCTGCTTTTCAATTTCTAATTTTGTAATTTCTTCTTCAAATTTTTCTAATTCTTGCGGTTCTGATTCAATTTCCAATCTCAAAGCCGAAGCCGCCTCGTCCATTAAGTCAACCGCTTTATCTGGTAAAAATCTGTCGGCAATATAGCGACTGCTTAATTCAACAGCCGCCTTAATGGCAGAATCTTTAATTCTTACTCCGTGATGAACTTCGTATTTTTCCTTAATGCCTCTTAGTATTGCAGTTGCATCTTCAGCTGAAGGTTCTTGCACATAAATTGGCTGAAATCTTCTTTCTAATGCTGGGTCTTTTTCAATATATTTTTGATATTCTTTTAAAGTTGTAGCCCCAATTGCCCTTAATTCTCCGCGAGCAAGAGCGGGTTTCAATAAATTTGAAGCATCAATTGCGCCTTCAGCGGCGCCAGCCCCAACCAAAGTGTGAAGCTCGTCAATAAATAAAATATATCTGCCATCGGTGCGATTAATTTCTTTCAAAAGTGCCTTTATTCTTGTTTCAAATTCTCCTCTGTATTTTGTGCCTGCAATTAACAATCCTAAATCCAAAGAAATTACTTCTTTATTTTTTAGAAACTCTGGCACATTTCCCCGGGCAATTCTTTGGGCAAAACCTTCCACAATTGCTGTTTTTCCAACTCCGGCTTCACCAATTAGAACAGGATTATTTTTAGTTCTTCGCGATATAATTTGCATCACTCTTCTAATTTCGTTATCTCTGCCAACTATCGGGTCAATTTTTCCTGTAGCAGCCAAATTAGTTAAGTTTCTAGTGTATTTTTCAATTACCTGGTATTTTGATTCTGGCTCTGGGTCTGTAATTTTTTGGCCACCCCTAACTTGCGAAAGAATTTTTAACACCTGCTCGTAATCAAGTTTTGTGGTTTTTAAATTATTTGAGTCACCCATAGAGCTAAAAAAATTAACTTTTTCTAAAATATCTTTAGCTCCCGACTTGGTATCTAATAACGACAAAAAGAAATGTTCAACAGAAATAAACTCGTCTCCCATTTTCATTGCTTCTTGGCGAGCTCTGTCTAAAACTTTTGCCATATCTTGCGTTAAATATAATTGGCCAAAAACTGTTGGAGTTGCAAGCACTGGAATTTTTGTAATTTGTATTTCAACTTTCTTTTTCAAAGAATCCACATCAACCCCTAATTTAGCAAGTATAGTTAAAATCACGCTTCCTTCTTGTGAAAGCAAAGAAAAAAGCAGGTGCAGAGCATCTATTTGCTGCTGTCCTTTTTCTTGCGCCAATTGCTGGGCCGACATTATGGCGTCTTGAGCTTTATTTGTGAAATTAGTGCCTCCGTTCATAGTTTTATTACTTTATAAGCCATTTTAACTCAATATCACATTTAAATCAAGATGTAGAAAGATGTAGAAAAAATTGACAAGTCGTATCAATAGTGATAAAATGGAGATATGTTGCGCATTAAAAACTTAAAAATAAGGAGAATGCAGTGTCAGGATACATTGTTGGCTGGTTAGTTATGTTTTTAATAGTGATATCGCTCTGGGTAAACTTGTTTATCAAGGTAAAACAAAAAGAAAAGCAAAAAATACAAAAAAATCCAATAAGAAAATTTAGGAGCCTAAAAGAAGAAAGAGAAGAATGGCGTAATAGAATAGATGGTTCAAAACATCTTCTCACGGGAATCTCTTGGCAAGATTCCGAAGGAAAAAGAGAATTTATAGAGGAACTGTTTGGTTATCACATTCCCGATTTTCTGTGGTATGCAGTTGGAAAATTTACAACTCCCTTAACAGAAGAGGAGTTAAAAGAAATATCTCGCATCTTCTGGTATGGAGAAGTCCCTTTTTCGTGTGGTTACGAGTTTATCAAAACGCACGATCCTGAAATCGGCACTGCGCTATGCATTCGTAATGCCAAGGACTTAGTCGCCGAAGTTATAGTTGGTGGTAAAGTTTGCCCACTGTACCAAATCGGGAACCTAATACTTGGCAGAGCTGAGGAAGGATGTGTTATTTTCCCCAGGCTTTATGATTAAAAAATCAATTGAAAATCATGCGGACATTTTTTATAGTGTCCGTTTTTTTATTCGCTTCTTTCGCCTAAAATAACATCAATATTTAGTTCTTCTGTGCCCCTTAAAACTTTTAAAGTTACTTTATCTGCTGGATTATATTTTGTAATAATTTTTGCCATTGAGTTTTCTGTGGTGATTTTTTCACCATTAAATTCTAAAATAATGTCTCCCTGTTTGATTCCTGCTTTTTCGGCAGCTGAATCTTTTGTAATTGCCGACTCGCCATTACTTCCTTTTTTAATCCAGGCGCCATAATCCACAGACAACTTATTCTCTTCTTGAACTTGCTCATTAATTAAAATATACCTTACCCCCAAAAATGGATAAGTTATTTTATTGCCTTTTGAAACTTGTTCAATATCCCTTTTAGCCCTATTTATAGGAATAGCAAAACCAATAGTTTCTGCCCCTTGCGCCATTGCTGTGTTAATGCCAATAACTTCCCCTTTCAAGTTTAACAAAGGCCCGCCAGAGTTTCCTGCATTAATTGCGGCATCTGTTTGAATAATATCTTCTAATGTTTCCGAAAACCCTCCCTGGCCAGAAGCCAAAATAGTTCTTCCAAGTCCCGAAATTACCCCAACTGAAACCGTATTGCGAAATTCTCCCAAAGCATTACCAATAGCAATAGCCCCTTGGCCAATTTGTATTTCTGAAGAATCGCCAAGCTTTATTGCTTTAAATTTTTTAGCTTGCCCTGAGGAAGTCGAAGGGTCACTTTCAATTTTAATTATGGCTAAATCCTGAACTGGGTCCCGTGCCAACACTTTAGCCGAAAACTTTTGCCCATCATTGGTAAAAACAGTATATTCGGCTTTTTGGTCTAAAACAACGTGCTTATTTGTTAAAATAAGGCCATCTTCTGAAACTATAAATCCCGAACCGCCTCCAACCTCTTTTAATTCTGTGCCTTTTTGCACATTTTGGGGAATTTGAAAATTAAAACCAGGAATATCTCCAAATGGATTGATCCATTGCTGTTCATAAACTGGAAGGTTCTTTTTAATAATAATACTTACAACCGAAGGAGAAGCTGTTTTTACAGAATTAATTATTGCTTGTTCATAGGAAATTTGTGGAACATATTTATCTTCAACAATTTTTTCATTCTCCGTATCAAAACCAACTACAAAAAATATAATAAATATCAGGGCTATAATCCAAATAATTTTGTTTTCTTTGAGAAAAAATTCTTTTATTTTTTCTTTAATTTCAGCTGTATTAAACTCTGGTAAATTATATAGACTCATAATTTTTGGGTAATCTTGAGCGGAAATAAAGATATTTTTCAACGCCCGCCAAACCCACGGCCAGCCCGAATTGAAAAATATCCTTATTTCCGCCAGAAAAGAATATTATTTAATTTGTGAAACAACAAAATCGACTATATCTTTTGTTGCATTGGGTTTTTGGATTTTCTGGCAATTACTTTTCATTTTTTCCAACTTATCTGGCTGTGAAAATAATTCAACAATCACCTCAATAATTTCTTTTGTATTCTTTGCTTTGATTCCTGCGCCATTATGAATTAAATAATTTACATTATCTTCTTCTTGGCCAGGAGTACTTTTGTAAACAATCATTGGTAAGTTCTTAACTAAACATTCTGCCGTAGTTGAGCCACCCGCTTTAGACAAAATTAAATCTGAAACTGCCATAAATTTTTCTATATCTTGAACTAATCCAAAAACTCTTACATTAATATCTTTTTTTAACTCTGAAGATTCCAACTTTTTTTGCAAATCTTTATCGCGGCCGGCTACAACAATAAATTGCGCCAAATTATTCTTTGCTTTTATTCCTGAAACAACCTTCAGTAATTCACTATATTTTAACTGACCTCCCACAATTAATAAAATGGGCTCCAAAGCACTAAAGTTTAAACTCTCTAAAACTTTATTATGGTCTACTGGTTGGCTAAACTTCGGCCTTACTGGAATGCCTGTAATTTTTATTTTATTCAAATTAACTTTATGGTCAAGTAGGGACGATTTTATTTCGTCTGTAGCCACAAAATAGTAATTAATGTCTTTGCTATGCCATATTGAATGAAAACCAAAATCGGTGCAAACATTAGCAGATAAAATATCAATAATGTTTTTCTCTTCTATTAAAGAAGCTAATTGTAGAGGCAAAGGATTTGTGGCTAATATGAAATCTGGAGAGAAATCTTTAACAAAAGCAATAAACTGGGCCTTTTTTATAAAAAACGATGTTATTATTTTTAAAGTTTCCTCAATTAATTCATTATCATAGCTATGATAAAATATTTTAAAAAGAATTGGCGCCTTGGCTACAATATGATTGTAAAAATAGGGGTATCCGTATCTAAGTGGCCAATATAAAAAATCAAAAGCATCGGCGTCTTTAACTTCAACTTCTGAGTAATCTTTTTTAAAAACTTCCATTAAGGCGTTAGCTGTTATTAAGTGGCCCATACCTGGCTTGCCATGCAAAATTAAAACTTTCTTTTTTTTCATATCTATTCTGTCTTATTACTTTTCAAAATAACTATATAAAGAACAGCCACAAAAAGCATTGAAAAAATATTACTAAAAAAATTATTAAATGTATCTGGATAAAATAAATCTAAATCCAAAATATTAAAATAATTAATAATATATAAATTTTCTGAAGTTATTGCCAAATAAAAAACAATAAGCATATGAGCAACAGCCGAAAACAGCATTAGAATAAACAGCGCATTCAAATATTTATTTTTCACAATTTTTATATGCATAACTATTTTTCTTCTACTAATTCTTTATAATAACCTCTTTGTTCTTCTGGAAGCATTTTAGCCACATGCGACATGCACCAATCAGTATCGTTAGTTTCGCTGTCATTTTCGCTTAAAAGCAATGGTTTGCCTACCACAACTTTTTTCTTCCCTGTTTTTCTGTCCTCTATAAAAGCTGTTGGAATTATTGGTAACTCTTCCCCGGTCAATTTTTTATATTGACTAGCGACTAATTCTATTCCTCCATAGCCTTTTTTCATTTCTGCTTTTTCTCGTGACATTAACGGACCTTGAGGGTCTAACCAAAGACCTTCTGGCATAATGCCAACCGCGTCGCCACGAGAAAGTAATGCCACAGATTGACGAGTGAATTCAATATTCATAGCTAACTTACCCTCTTTTTCCTTATCTATTATTTTCCTAAATACCATCTTCCCTCGTCCCCCTTGCTTTTCTAGTGCTACTTCTTTTTCTGCTTCTGTAAGATTAGACAAACTTTCTTCGACTGGAATTGTTCCTAGTTTTTTGAGAAACCACTTTACAATCCCACCTTGGTCCCACCATATTCCTTTTGCAACGCCAAAATGTAAATCAATATTTTTAAAAGTTCTCAACAGAGATTCAGGTTCGCCACCTCCAAAATGATTACAGATAACAAGAAATGGACCTTTTTCTGGTATATTTTGTTCACCTTCTTTTTCAAATTTCTCTCCACGAGTCCAAAGATAGGTTATTACCTTAGAAATAATACTCTTCCCTTCTTTACGAAGATAGTTTGGCAAATAACGTTCTTGATATTCTTTAATTTTTTCTTCTCTGTTTTCAACTGATTCTGGTTTTATTTCTGTAAGCTGTTTTACGTCGCTGATTTTTTCAATCTCTTCTTTAAGTTTTTCTATTTCTTGTTCTCTCTCTTCTAAACTCTCTTGTTTTAATTCTTTTACTTCTCCAGATTTTTCCGTATAAATAATTTCCGGTTTAGATTGTAATTCTGCCTTCTTCGGATTTTCTTCCGAAAATTGTTCTGGTGATTTTGGCATAAATTTTATATTTAAAATAATTTTCGGGCTTCGTTCCAAATTTGTGGCTGATTTTGAGTTGTTTTCATCCAATACCACCATTCAGCTCCCCAAAGATAAAATTCTTTTAAACCAGTTTCTTTTGCATATTCTATATTCTTTTTAAATTGCGTCAAATTCATTGTTTTTTCTTGTTCTTCTAGTGAGACATCATAAAAAAGTCTATGTGCCCACGGTTCTGCTTGTAATTCTGTACTTATAACATCTTTGCCAAATACTTTTTTGATAACTTGGGCTTTTCTCCAGTAGTGAACCGGCGGTAAAAATGAATCTAAGTAAAAACCCAAATTATCATTGATATGGCTCCAAACTTTTCTATATGTGGTTATTCCAACTATATCTCCTATTTTTGCGACTTGAAACCATGTTGATTGCTCTCCTGAATCTGAAATAATAATTGGCCTAGTAGAATCAAGCGACTTTACCAATGCCACCTCTTTTTTCAAAAACTTTTTATCGTACCAAGGGCATTTTCCAAATTTAAAAAGTGGCTCATTTTCTACTTGCCAAGCAACAATTGCTTTAGAATTTTTATATCTTAGAACAACTTCTTTAATATACTTTAGTATTTCTTGTTGTTGTTCTTGTTTTGAAAGATTTTCTGCCCATTGAGGAATATGGCATTCTGGCCAACGGCCAGTTTTCATTCCAACAACATATATTAAGTTAGTTCCGTGACTTCCGGCCTCTTTTACTTGCCAATCTATATCGTTAAAATAATAATTGCCCCTTTTTTCTTCAATAAAATCCCAATTTGTTACTAATTTTATGTTTTTTACCAAAAGGTCATCTAGTAAGGCAAGGTAAGTTTCTTTCCAGTTTAATTTTAAGTTTTCTGCCTGCATTTGTGAAAAATTAACCCCCCATACAATATTTTTTTGTTTTGGCGCCTTGCCAACAAAAAAATAAAATAAAAAAGTTATACATAATAAAACTAAAATTAAAATTATTATTTTAATCATTTTGTTCATTTTTTATTTAGATTCTAGTATTTTTTTAATATTATAAGTTCCTAATTTTTCTATTTCAATAAATCCCTGCATTGCAATTTCTGCAAAGTCCCCAGCATTTAATAAATCAAAAAACCACTGGTCGGTATATTTTGGATTTTCTTGAGGAACTGCCGCCCCAATATGCAAAAGCCATTTTCTATTAAAATCTTCTTGTGAACCAATAGAAGGAGCAATAATAATAGGAATGCCCAACCCCGCATAAAAAGAAAGTTCGGAGGGCTTAGTCCATAAAACATCTGTTTCTCTTAAGGCCTGGTTAAACTTCTCAAAATACTCGTTTGTAGTTTTAGCAGATAATATATGAACCCAGCCGTCTAATTTTAAGCCTTTAATATTATCGGCAAAGTATTTTGTAAGCTCGCCTCTAACGCCAACAGCAATAATCATTCTAAGCTTATTATTTTTTATTTTATTACTTAAACTATTTATGGCCCTTAATCCAATTTCTTTTTGGGCTCCAGCTCCTCCAATAGAAAACATTATGGTTAAAGGATGATCTGATTTTTTAGGCAGTTCTCCTAAATAACTCTGAATTAAAGGTTTATATAATTGCCTATAGTTCCTTTTTGGGTCAAGATTCACAATACGGTTTCTTAAGTCCTCTTTTAAAATTTCCATATTTTCACCTATATTTTCTTTTGGTAAAGGATAACCGGTTAAAAATATGTTTTTGGGGTCTACTCCATAAAGTTTTAACCTATCCCTTACCCATGTGCATGGAGCAAAATATTTAATTTTACTTTTTTGTGGGTCTAAAGAAGCCCAAACTCTGGCAATGTCAGCATCGCAAACAACGCAATAAATATCGTTTGGATATTTATTGTGTTCTGCCATAAAAGCTGGAGTAAAAAAAGTGCTGATTATTGGCAGGGGGTTTTTTTTGAAGCGCAAAACCAAATCTTCACCCCATCCTTTCTTAATAAAAGAAAAAACAATCTTAATATTTGAATCTGTGCTAGATAAATCTCTTTTAGGATAATAACTTAAAATTACTTGAAATTTTTCAAGAAAAGAAAAAATCACATTGCCCACAAGAGGAATTCTTTTGAATCTTGAGATAAATTCGTAAAGAAATTTTATTGTATGCCAAAATCTTTTATCTTTTTCTGGAATTCCATCATAACTATTAGCATTAATAATTTTCCCCGAAAAAGCCAAATCTTTTAAAGGATATGCCGTTCTTTGATGTCCATACCCCATATCGGCAGCAATAACCCATGCCTTTTTATTCTCTGTATTCATATTGTTTTCATTATACTATATTTTTTGAAAAATTTTAATATTCTAAAAATTTAATTTTTTGTTTTTTATGCAATAAATATACAATAAAGCCTAAAACTAAATATGAAATAACCAACCAAATCCAATGAATACTGCCAATTGTTTTTATGGCCCAGGGTTGCGAGAATATATCTATTACTTTATTAAAATAGGTAAGTAAAAACCAACAAGGTACAAAAATAATCCAACCTAAAAATTGAGACACAACTCCTAAAATTGATGATAAAAATCCAAAAATCATTAATTCGGGAACAATTGGTAAAACCAAAAGATTAGTTATAGGAGACACTAAAGATATATTGCCAAAGTTATATATCATTATAGGCAAAGTAAAAACCTGGGCGGCAAAAGTTGTTGAGATGATGTCAAATTTAAACAGATTTTTAAAAAAGGGGTTTAAATATATAATACCCATTGAGGCCAAAAAAGATAGTTGGAAACCAACATCGTATAATAAAAGCAAGGGGTTTTGAGCCACCATTATGGCTGCCGCCATTGTAATGGTGCGAGTTGCCATATTTTGCCTGCCAAGTTTTTGGGCTAAAAGAAAAAGCGAACCCATTATTGCCGCTCTTATTCCGGACGCAGCTAAACCAGTAAGAATAATATAAAGCCATATAAAAATTACTGAAACATAAAATGCTTGCGTGCGCCATAAACCCAAAGCTAGTAAAAAAGCCATTAAAATAGCGCCTAAAATAATAATATGAGTGCCAGAAACAGCTATAATATGGCGGAGTCCAGTAATGTTTAACTTATCTTTAAAATCTTGTGACATAGCGCCATTATCGCCCAATATTGTTCCTTCAAGAATAAAACTTTGTGGTGGAGAGTAATTTTTACGAATACTTTCTCTTAATTTTTGTTTAAACCACAAAATTCCTGAAAAAACCGTAGTGAACCGGTTGCCATTATCTTGACCAATTAGTTCAACTTTTGGAAAATCCATCACAGAATAAATACCATCTTTTAATAAATAGTTCTTATAAGACCCAGAGGGTACCCCATCTTCTGTCTCAAAGGGAGTTTTTAATTTTCCTGTAATTTTTAATTTATCTAAATATTTATATTCGGGATAACGGCTTGTGGTAACTAAAACTATGCCCTCTGGTTTTTCTATTTCTATTTTTAGTTTTTGAGATTTTTCTCTAACATCTGGCTCTTTTATAATTTTACCAACCAAAATAACCTCTCCTATATCATTAAACTTTCTTAGTTCGTTGTTTTTTATATTAAATTCAGAAATTTGAAAGCGAAGAATGCCCAAAACTAAAAAGAAAAAACAAAACCCAATTATTATGAAGTTATGTTTTTTGAAAAATAATGAAACAGTAATTATTGAAACTCCTAAAAATAAAAAACCCCACGAAAAAATCTGGGGAATTTTTATTACTGAACCCACAAACACTCCCGCAACAAAAGAAATACCAATAATAAAAAGTATTTTTGACTTAGTCATTAATCTTTTAAAATTTGGTTGCTATAACAGTAATTTTTATTTCACCTTTTAAAAGAGTATTATCTTTTACTGCGCCAAAAATTATTTGTGATTTTGAATCAACATTTTTGGTAATAACTTTTGCCGCTTCTTGAATTTCATTTAAAGTTATATCTTGGCCCGAAGCATTAAATAAAACTCCTTTTGCTCCCTTAATTGAAAAATCCAATAAAGGTGAATTAATTGCCTTTGTTGCCGCTTCTATTGCTCGATTTTCGCCCTTTGACTTACCCACACCAAAAAGCGCTCGGCCCGAATTTTTCATAATTGATAATACCGAAGAAAAATCAATATTTATAATTCCGGGAATTAAAATTAGGTCTGTTATGCCTTGAACTGCTTCTTTTAAAATGTCATCGCAAATTAAAAAAGCGTTTGATACAGTTGTTTTTTCATTAATTATGCCTAAAAGTTTATCATTAGAAATAATTATTAAAGAATCAACTTTTTCTTTAAATTTTTGTAAAGCATTTTCTGCAACTTTTTTTCTTTGTTCTCCTTCAAAAGAAAAAGGTGTGGTGACTACTGCTATGGTTAAAATACCAAGGTTTTTTGATATTTCAGCAACAACTGGCGCAACTCCGCTGCCAGTTCCGCCACCAAGACCGCAAGTAATAAAAACCATATCAGAACCTTTTAAGCTTTCTGATATTTCTTCTTTCGATTCTTCTGCCGCCTTTTGACCCAATACAACATCCATTCCTGTTCCAAGACCTTTTGTTATATTTTTTCCTATGAGAATTTTTTTGCTAACTTTACAAAAATGCAACGCCTGAGCATCGGTATTTGCTGCAATTAACTCAACTCCCTGAATATTAAATTTTGCCATTCGGGAAACTGTATTAGACCCAGATCCCCCAACTCCTATTACTTTAATTTGCGGATTCATATGTTTACGGGATAAAAACCCTAAACATCTTTATGAGTTTTTTGGAAAAATCCCTTAGTAGACCCAGTATACCTCCTCCAACTGAGCCGTCAATATCTGAGCCCGCTAAAACCAAACCCACAACCGTAGCAAGACCAGGATCATCTTCAATGCCAATAATACCGCTTGGACTTCCTATGGCACAAGGAAGTTTTAATTGCTGTTTTACTAATTCTTTTAATTTTGATAATTTCGCACCACCACCAGATAACACAATTCCTCCTGGCAATAATTCTTGACGTCCTATTTTTTTTAACTCTTTTTGAATTAAATCAAAAATTTCAGAAACTCTTGGCTCAATAATATCTACTAAGTCTTTTTTTGTAAAAGACAAATCTGATGACTTATCGGTAATTTCTAATTTTTTGTTTGATTGGTCTTTCTTTTTAGTAAAAATACAAGTACCGTGCTGTTTTTTAATGTCTTCTGCAGTAGCAACCTCTGTGCGTAAACCAATAGCAATATCGTTTGTTATATTTGCCGAACCAATTGGCAATACAGCAAAGTGAATTAAATCTCCCTCTTCAAAAACTGCCAAACTAGTTGTGGCGGCCCCCATATCAATTAAAGCTACTCCCAGTTCTTTTTGTTGCGGGGTTAATACTGCGTCGGCCGCAGCCAAAGGAGATGTGATAATATCGTCAATTTGCAGTTTTGAATTTAAAACTGCCTGAGATAAGTTTATAAAGTCGGGTTGAAAATAGCAAAGTAAAAGAACCTTTGCCTCTAACCTTTTTCCAGTTAAACCCAGGGGCTGTTTTATTCCTTTTTGGTCATCAATAATATATTCTTTTGGTAAAACATCTAAAATATCTTCATTTGAAGAAATATTGATTGCTTTAGTGGCTTGTAAAACTCGGTCTATATCTTCTTGAGAAATTACTTGGTTAGCCCTCGACACAGAAATTATACCGTCAGAATGGGTAACATAAAGACGGCTTCCCCCAATATTCACAAAAACCGAATTAATTTTTCTACCCAAATCTCTCTCAACATCCGATATTAACAAACGAATATTTTTTGAAGTTTCTTCAACATTAACAACCGCCCCCTTTCTTAAACCAAAAGATGGCCTTTCTACATAATGCAGAAGTTCTAGTTCTCTTCCTTTTTGTTGAGCAACCAAAATCTTTATAGTGTTTGTTCCAATATCTAACCCTGCAACAATATGACCTTTAGCCATAAATAATAAACTTATCTAATTAAAATATTTAACCACTCATTTAATTTCACTCTTGTGAAGGGCCCTACTTGACCTGCAGGCGTCCATCCTTGCTGTGCTTGGTATGTGGCAACAGAAACTAAAGTTCTTGGTCCAAAGTAAATTGATTCATTTCCAGGCGAACCTGCTCCAAATGTTGCAACTTGAGTTAAAGGTGAAGTGTTTAAAAGCGCTTGCAAACATTTTACATCTGAACCCGTTGAGCCAACTGCCAAATTTCTGATAAATGTAACTCCAACACAAGCTATTGGCGTACTACCAGAAGATATTGCTTGCTGGCTTTGTAGTGTAGCTATCTGAGCCATTAAAGCATTAATCTGAGCTTGTAAGTTACCAATAGGGGTTGATGGAATTACCGGAGTAACATTATTATTCACGGTAATTGTTACTACTGATGAAGTAGCGGTATTGCCTGCCATATCCCTGGCCACTGCTGTTAAAGTATGGTCAGCATTGGTGGTTGAGGCGGTATTCCAACTTATAGAATAGTTTGTTGTATTTTCAAGCCCTAAGTTTATTCCATCAAGTTTGAACTGAATTCCAGCTATTCCTACATTATCAAAGGCAGCGGCTGATATATTAATAGTGCCTGCAACAATATTGCCTGTTACAGGAGCAATTATAGAAATAGTGGGAGAAATAGTATCAACTATAACAGGACAAGAATTAATAACACAACTCAAGCTACAAGTTGCAGGACAAACTCCATTGCTCATTCCTTGATCGCACTGTTCTCCCGTTTCAATAATACTATTGCCACAAACTAAAGAAATTGGTTTAGTTATAAACGTGAAATCTCTTGAAACCGCAAGGTTGCCAGCTGAATCTTTTGACTTAACACGGTAATGGTAAAGAGTGTTGGCTGAAAGCCCAGTGAGTGAAACACTATGACTTGTGACCATTGCGGGGTTTAATGTAGTTGTAATTGTGTAAATTGGAACCCCATTAAGAATAGTTGTGCCATATTCAATTTGAGAATCACTTGATTCATCAGTAGTCCATGTGATGGTTACGCCAGTAGATGTAATTGAAGAAGGCACGACTGTTGAAATTACAGGCAACGTGGTATCGGCGGCACCACTATAAGAAAATGTAAAATCTCTTAAAGTTAATAATGAAACTGCAAGATTGCCCGCTGAATCTCTTGATTTAACACTGTAATGGTAAAGAGCGCCTGGAGTCAGACCACTTAACGTTTGGCTATGGCTTGTGGTCAATAATGTATTTAATGTGGTACTCGAACCATAGGCTGCGCTAAGTCCGTATTCAATTTGAGAATCACTCAATTCATTGGTAGTCCATGTAATTATAACGCCGGTGGATGTAATAGAAGAAACCGCAACTGCTGAAATTACAGGTGCCGTGGTATCTGCAAAAGTAGAATCGGTTATTTTAGTGGTAAATGTGAAGTCACCTGAAACCGCAAGGTTACCCACCGCGTCTTTTGACTTAACGCGGTAATGGTAAAGAGTGTTGGCTGAAAGCCCCATGAGTGAAACACTATGACTTGTGACCATTGAGGGGTTTAATGTAGTTAAGCTTCCGTAAGCAGGAATTGTGCCGTATTCAGTGCTACCGTACTCTACTTGAGTGTCGCTAAGTTCGCTCGTGGTCCAAGTAATATTAGCCCCATTTATTGTAATAGAGGAAGGAACAACTAGAGAGATTGTGGGAGGAACGGTAGTATATGAGCTAACAGGACCACCATTAAGTAAATATTCTGCGGTCCAGCCATCGGCTCCAGTGTCGTAGTCAACATTCCACCACCAATAGTTATTGAAAAGATAAGCACGAATAGGTCCTCCAATTACGGTCCCTTGAGTGCCTGTAAACTGAACACCTAAAGAAGTTCCCGCGGGAGTATCTCTTACATTTAAAATACCATTGGCGTTTACTCTGTCGTTTATTAAAAATTTAGTAGAGGTAGCAGGGCAATAAGAAGGTCTATTCATATTGACAATGACTCCACTTGAAACAGTCGCGTTACCAGCCGTGTCTGTTGCTTTGGCGGTAAGAGTATGCGTATGAGCATTAACACATAAATGTTGACCTGAATTAGTTATGTCCCATGATATTGAATATGGAAATGTTGTATCTGTTCCTTTGCTTACGCCATCTACAAAAAATTGAATCTCCGATACTCCTATATTATCAGTGGCACCGGCTGAAATAGTAATATAAGTGCCTGCAATAGTAGTTCCTGCGGAAGGAGAACTTAAATAAACAGTAGGAGGAGTAGTGTCGGGAATAATAGTAAAAGGAGTGGCAACTGAAAAACTAACTAAATAATCTGATGTATTGGCGTTTCCAGGACTATCTTTGCAACGAACATAATAAGTATAGTTGGAACCATTAGTTAAACCAAAAACACTAATAACGTGCCTTGTTGGGTCGGTACCGCCGGTTATAAAAGTGTTAGTCATTGATGAATAACTCGTGCCCGGTGTTGTTGAATATTTACAAGTGGAAACCACATCGGTCATTAAAATTAACGCTGTAGAAGTTGTGCCAACTGGCAATATGCCTGTGGGATAACGGGATAATAGAACTGGCGGAGTAGTATCAACTACAACCGACTCGTCTGCTCCAATATCCCAATATCCAGTGCGAGTTACACCATCTATGTCATCTGTAAATCTAGAACTAGGGTTTGTATTTCCCTGGTCTATTGCAGTAGTATCGGATGCGCCCAAGTGAAAATCCCCATTTGCTTCATCAATAAAAGTTACTGTTTTACCAAGGTAAGTTCTACTCAATATATTATTGTTTGTTACTTTTATCTTCTTTCCATTGGTAGCAGACCACCCGCTGTATATACCAGAATCAATAGTATTATTTTCTATATAAGCAGAACCGCTTCCAGGACTGCTTTTATAATCCCAAATATTTATACCGTTAGAAAAGTTGCCATAAATTATATTATTATAGGCATACAAATTATAATCTGCGCCGTAGTAGTCATAAATACCATATGTTCCCGTTGCGGAAGGAGAAATTTTTCGTATTATATTATATCCAATATAACTAGTAGCGCTATTAATTTTAATACCGGAACCACCGCTATATTCCGTTGTCTGAATACTATTATCTATTTGCAATCCAAAAACGCGAGTATAATTCTCATTTATATTTAACACAGCTTCATTTGTATCTACTGGCAATACAATTCTATATTTTGTATCGTCCCACTTCCCAGTATGCCTTGCCGTAGACGTAGTATATATTTTAATGTAACGAGTTGCATCGGTTGTCCAGCCATCAATAACTACAGGAGTGGTATCGGCCAAAGTCCAGGCGCCATCAATTTGAACAGTAGCAATTTTGTCAACGCAAGTTAAGTCGCCAACGGTACAGCCAGTAAAGTTTATACCACCATAGGCCTCTTCCCAAGCGGAAAGTGAAGTATAACAAGAAGAATATCCTGTACAATCTTGGCGAACGTAAGAAATGTCTTCAACAGCAGCTCTAGAGTTTTGAGCAAAAAACAATCCAAACACAAATAATATTATAATTAATTTTTTATTCATAATTTTTTGATATAAAATATTATTTTAAATTACTTAAATATTTTAATTGTTTTGTCTCCATTATTAGGGCTTGGCTTTTTGACCTTTCGTGGTCATATCCTAAAACATGCAAAATGCCGTGTATTAATATTTTTGCCAATTCGTCACCATTTTTTTTGACAACTTCTGGGCAAATAACAACTTCCGAAAAATCTGATTTTAAATCTAAAACCCTACCAAAAGAAAGAACATCTGTTGGTTTGTGTTTTCTTCTATACTTTGTATTCAACTTTTTTATAGTAGCTGAATTAACAAAAGCAATAGATATGTTTTCTCTTTCTCTATTTTCGCCTTTTAAAACTTTTTTTGCAACCCCCAAAAAAAACTTTTTATCCACAGCAAAATTAGTAAGATTATTTATCTCAATCATTTTCTTATTCTAACCTATTTTTAGAATAAAACAAAAAGCTCGGTAGATACCGAGCTTTTTTTATTTAGATAATAGTTCTTTTATAATTTTACTAATTTCTGAGTTGTCCGCTTTTCCTTTTACTTTTGGCATTAGGTCTGCCATTACTTTTCCCATGTCTTTCATTTCTTTTGCTCCCACTTTATTTACCGATTCTTCAACTATTTTTTTTAATTCTTCTAATGAAATTTGCTCTGGTAAATATTTTTGTAAAATTTCAATTTCTTTTTTTTCTTTATCTGCCAATTCAGGCCGATTGCCTTTTTCGTATAAAATAATGGCGTCTTTTCTTTTTTTAATTTCAGATAACAAAACTCCTATTATTTCTTCGTCGGCCAATGCTGATTCTTTTATAAGCTCGTCTTCTGTTAAACCCGTCTTCTCCTTTGAAACTTTATATCTCTTTTCTTTTTCTCGAGAAATTATAGCCGCCAATGCCATACGTAAAGTGTCAGAGGCGAGGTTATCACCCGTCTTTAGAGATTCATTAACATTATTTTGAATTTGTTGTTTTATCTCCATGAATTAGTGCGACCTACTTTAGGTTTTCCTAATTTATCTTGGCGCTTTTTTTCTGCTCTTAGTTCAACTCTTCTTAAAGCTGACCGTTTTTTAGCCAGAGCCGATTTTGCTCTTTTTCTAAACTGCTTGCCTCTTACTTCAAGCAAAACACCCGATTGGCGAACCACTTTTGTAAAACGATGAACTAAACTTTGAGAGCTTTCTCTTTCTTTTCTTTTTACTTCTAATACCATAGTTTTATTTAATTTTATTTTTCATTTCTTTTACGACCTTATCAAGTTTTATTTCTTTTTGAGTGCCAGTTTCCATATCTCTTAAAGTAATAAAACCTTCCAATGCTTCTTTTTGGCCAAAAATTAAAACCCACCTTATTCCCATTTTATCGGCTGTTCTTAATTGGGTTTTTAAAGAATCTTTCGAAAAAGATTCTGCTACCAAAATTTTCGCATCGCGAAACTCTTCAAATAATTTTAGCCCTTTTCGTTTTGCCAATTGTCCCAACTGAGCTAAAAATATTTTTGGCTCTACTACTTTTGCGGTTTTTACTTCTCTTGCTTTCATTAAACTCATAATTCTTTCTATGCCTCCAGCTGAACCGCAAGCAGGAGTGTCTCTACCTCCTAAAACCTTAGCCAAATTATCATATCTTCCTCCAGCCAATAAAGACCCTTGTGTTTTACCTTCTTCGGTATTTTCTACAATTTCAAAAACTGTTTTCGTGTAATAATCTAATCCTCTTACCAAATATGGGTTCAAAGTATAAGGCAGTTCCAGTTCATCTAAAAATTCTAAAACTTGCTTAAAATGACTATGGCAATTTTCACAAAGATGGTCAATTATTTGAGGGGCGCCCGATTTTACTCTTTGGCATTTTTCTTCCTTGCAATCTAAAATCCTTAAAGGATTTTCTTTTAATCTTCTTTGGCAGTCAGAGCATAAAGAAGATTTTCTTGATCTAAAATAACTTGTTAAAATCTTTTTGAAATAAGGCCTGCATTCACTGTCACCAATACTATTTACTTCAATTGTTATATTTTTAAAAGAAAGTTCTTTTAAAATATCGTAACTCATTTGTATAATTTGGCCGTCAATTGATGGATTTTTATCTCCTAATGCTTCAAAACCAAATTGATGAAATTGTCTAAAACGTCCTGCCTGTGGCCTTTCATGACGAAAAAATGGCCCCAAATACCAAAGTTTTACAGGTTGAGGAAGGTTGTGCATTCCATGCTCAATATAGCTTCTCATTACGGGAGCTGTGCCTTCTGGCCTTAAAGAAACTAAATCTCCTCCTTTTGTTTTAAAAGTATAAGTTTCTTTTTCCACAATATCGGTTGCCACTCCTACGCCTTTAGAAAAAACTTCGGCAAATTCTAAAATTGGAGTTTCTATTTTTAAAAACGCGTAAGAGCTAGCAATACTTTCAACTGCTTTTTTAACTTTTTGAAAATAAGGCTGGTCTTCTGGTAAAATATCGTGCATTCCCGATATGCTTTGAATTTTCATTTTGTCTATTATTTAATAACTTGGAAGAGTAATTTTAGTTAAATTTGTTACTGGTAAAACGCGCAAAAAAACCTTACCAATAATATTTTTTGTTTGCACGCTTCCCCATACCCTTGAATCGTAAGAAAATTCTCTGTTATCTCCTAAAACAAAGTACTCATCTGCCCCCAAAACAAGTTTTAATGTTCCAATAGTTTTAGACATATCAGAAAGATACTTTTCATCTAAAGTTTTACTTTCATTGTTTTGATATACTATAGTTACTTTATCGTCTTTAATTTCTACTGTTTCGCCGGGTAATCCAATAATTCTTTTTATAAATTTTTGCGATATATCTTTTGGATATTTAAAAACAATTATATCTCCTCTTTGTGGGCTATTAAATCTATAAGAAATTTCATCAACAATTAAATAATCCCCCGATTGAAAACTTGGCACCATTGATTCTCCTTTTACAATAAATGGCTGGAACAAAAAATAACGAATAGGCAGTACTATTACAGAAGCAATAATAAAAATCTTTAAAACTTCCCAAATAAAAGGGATATACTTTTTTACCATACTCACTTTTGTAATTTGTTCCATTTTTTTAATTTTAACTTAAAATATTATATAAATTAGTTCTATTTTAACATATTTTAAATTTATTACAAGCCCCGTTAGAAGTCCGATGCGAGAACGCATCGACAAACGCCAGAAGGCGTCTTACTTCTAACGGGGCAAGTCCCGAAACAAAAAAAATGGGTCGAGACAAAGCTGTCTCGACCCTTGGAAGTTTGAGAAAGGAAGTTAGCGAATACGGTAACGCGCACGACGAACTGGATCGGAATGATTTTTCGTCTTGACGCGTTTTTTGCCCAAACGACCATTCTGACCATTTTGGCCATTTTGAGCTGTCGGCGGCGGAGAAAGCAGTTCTCTTATTGCCTCCCGAGTAATCCCCTTACCAAACCTTCTCTCGAAACGACGCGATAGGTCGTCGAGAAAATCATTTGTAATAAGGGAGACCCCCAAGGCAGCTTCTCGAAAGAAAGCCTTCTCTCTAGGGTTTTCGGAAACCACATTACCGCTCGAAACAACTTGCCTCATAGCAACCCTTCCATGAACGTGAACGTGTAAGTAGAAACAGAGAACGCCTCTTCTCTGTCCTATCGGGTGACGAGGGCAAAATCTTATGTTTCTATAATACCTCCTTTCTTTTCTTGTCCTTTGTTGCAGAAAAGAAACTGTTGACTCACCTCCCTTCTTTTTATAAAACAATGTGCTGATAATTTATCATACACCTACCAAAAAACTAAGTCAACAGTTTGAAAATTTTAATAAATAATGTAATGTGAAAATATGACAATTATAATTGGGTTAGGAAATCCAGGTAAAAAATTTGAAAAAACAAGGCATAATGTTGGCTTTTTAGTTTTAGACAAATTTAAAGAAAAAAATAATTTTCCTGATTTTGAATTTTCAAAAAAATCCAATGCCCTTTTGTCAGAAAATATTTTAAATAATGAAAAAGTTATTTTAGTAAAACCTCAAACATTTATGAATGATTCTGGCAAGGCAGTAAAAAAAATAATCGAACCCTACACCCTACACCCTAAACCCTTAATTATTGTTGTTCACGATGATATTGATTTGCCAGTTGGGAAAATAAAAATTGTAAAAGAAAGGGGTTCAGCGGGGCATAAAGGAGTTGAGTCCATAATTAAAAATATTGGGAACAATGACCTTATAAGAATACGAATCGGCATAGCTCCACAGAGCGAAATAAAAACGAAAAAAATTGTATTAAAAAAGTTTAGCAAAAAAGAACAAGAAACTATGAATGAAGTAAATAAAAAAACAGTAGAAGCTCTTGATTTCTTACTGCAAAATGGCTTAGAAAAAGCAATGAATGAGTATAACTAAAATTATATTTTAGAAAAAAAGAAAAGGCTCTCGTCAACTTTTTTCAAAGTTTCAGAGAGCCATAGTTTTATAGCTTTTTAGCTTTTTCAACAATCGCTGGAAAGAACATGGTCGCCATGGAGCCACTCGCGCGGATTCTCGACCGAGCTGGCATCGACACTCCAGTAGCGATCATTGGAGTACCAGCGGGCGTTCACGACCCGAAGATTACCATCTTTGCCACGGATATACGCGACATTCGCGTAACCGTTAACAAGTAGGTGCCCTTGCTGGCCTTCCGACTGCTTTCTGATCAAGTCGAATAAATGAACCAGTTTGGTCTCTTCGCGATTCTCGCCGAGTTCCTTGCGAATCGGGGCGTCCACCGAACTCTTTTCCAAGCGATGAATGGCGATAGTGGCGTCACCAATGTCTTCCTCGACTTTGTCGAGAAAGAACCGGTCAAAGTTACTACCCGTCCAGCCGATGTTGGCTTCCTTGATGGAGGTCTTGTCGGCGACGAATCGCTTGGAACCTTTAACCTGAATACCACTGGCAACCAGACTGAGAATAGACGGGGTCAGTGTCTTTTTTGACATTAGCGTCATCCTTTCTATGTGTAAAATGTGCTAATTTGACTATATCTTAATTATAGCATTATCAAGCAACCTTGTCAAGTCATTTGACTAGTTCTGATTATTACGCCATAATCACAATAGATTTGTGCAACAGATCTAATGTTGGAAAAAGAAAGTTTAGACCAAATTTTAATAGTGAGCGTTACCCCATATTTTTTAGATAAGGAGATTTTTTGGTTTCAAGAAAATTTACAAGATATACTAAAAGCTGTTAATTCGCAATCATTTTTTCAAGACAACATTATATTTTTGAAAAAAAATCAAAGTCATAACTTTTCTCAACTTTTAAGAAAATTAGATGAAATGGGTTATGAAAAAGTTTTTAAAGTTCAGGAACCAGGCGAATTTTCACAAAGAGGAGGAATAGTTGATATTTTTCCAATAAATACACTTGGAGCTGTAAGGTTAGATTTTTTAGGTGATAAAATAGATGAGATAAAATTATTAGACATTAAAATTGAAAACGAAAATAAAGCGAAGGATATTTTAAAAAAGAAGTTAAAGTCGCAAAAGTTGTTTTCTGATATTAAGGGTTTAAAACCAAATGACTATTTAGTACACTTAGACCATGGGGTGGGAAAGTTTGTAGAAATAAAAAGCTTTGATATTTCTGATTCAAACTCTCAAAAATATTATATTTTAGAATATGCAAATGAAGATAAGCTTTATGTGCCCTTAGGCCTAGAACGAAAGCTTTCAAGATATGTTGGATTTTACAATCCAAAAGTTTCAAGGTTAGGTTCTGCTTTTTGGCAAAAAACAAAAAGAAAAATAAAAGAAGAAGTAGAAAAATTAGCCAAAGAACTTTTAGAATTATATGGCCAAAAAGAAGTTACAAAAAGGCCTAGTTATATTTTTGATAAGGATTTAGAATCCGAATTGATAGCTGGATTTTTATATCAAGAAACACCCGACCAAATACAGGCAATAGAGGATATTAAAAACGATCTAAAACAAGAAAGGCCAATGGACAGAATTATTTGCGGCGATGTTGGCTTTGGAAAAACAGAAATAGCCATAAGAGCCAGTTTAATGGCTGTGTCAAACAATAAACAAACAGCAATTATTTGCCCAACAACAATTTTGGCAAATCAGCATTTTAATAATTTTAAAGAAAGGTTTAAAAAACTACCCGTGCAAATTGCTTTACTATCAAGATTACAAACAAAAAAAGAACAAAAGAAAATAATAAAAAATATAAAAGAAGGAAGTGTTGATATTGTAATTGGCACCCATAGAGTTTTGTCGGGCGACTTAGATTTTAAAGATTTACAACTATTAATTATTGATGACGAACAAAGATTTGGAGTAAAACAAAAAGAAAAACTAAGAAAAGCAAAGCCTTCTTTAGATATATTAAGTTTATCGGCTACGCCAATTCCAAGAACAGTTTATTTGGCTCTTTCTTCTTTTAAAAATATTAGCTTAATTCAAACTCCTCCTCAAGGAAGAACGGCAATTAAAACTAAAGTTCTTGCGTATGGCCAAAAAACTATTAAAGAAGCAATAAAATTTGAATTAAAAAGAAAAGGCCAAGTCTATTTTTTGCATAATCGTATTGAAACAATAGAAAAAGTAAAAGAAAATATTAAAAATTTGGTGCCTAATGCAAAAGTAGGTATAATTCACGGAAGAATAGTAGAAAGCCAATTAATAAAAATAATGGATGACTTCCAAAAAGGAAA
>Ga0209542_10004205_pt1 | contig 29855 bp, 39 predicted proteins | sample RifCSPhighO2_01_FD_184028 | JGI IMG/M metagenome (GOLD analysis project Ga0209542, IMG submission 184028) | Soil microbial communities from Rifle, Colorado - Rifle CSP2_plank highO2_0.1 (SPAdes) (version 2) | ecosystem: Environmental > Terrestrial > Deep subsurface > Rock core/Sediment ... | reverse complement strand
GTTATCAGCGACCAGTCTTCCAGGTGAAGGCAAGACGGCTAAAGTTGGTTGGGGGAGATACGTTTCGGTGCAGATTGCCAATTGTGCCGGAAAGTATCACTACCAAGCCATGCCCCTTGGGACTGTCAATAGACCCGAGCCTTCAGTTTGCTCGAGTGGCTATACGGAAGGCCTGAAGCCCTTTCCGTTTGATGACAGCGAGATCCTCTTCGAGCGGGGTGATGAGCAAGTGATCTTGGCAACGAATTCGTCGCCGGAGGGGGCCTTGATCCACACTGTCGGGGATCAGATACTGGAGGTGGTCACCATTGACCGTACTGAAAGCGAAAACGGAATTTTCAAAACGGTCAAGATCCGCGGCGGAGCTTTGCAAGTTAGCATCAAGACTTGCGGAGTCAGCTTCTTTTACAAGGCCGCACAACGAGTGCAGCACAATGGTCCGGACCCCGAGTAATCGTGGGTCCGGACCCCACCCCACCTTTTTTTGTTCCCTACCATGATATGATTCGGCCGGGCCTGAAATCTCTTTCCAAGTTAATGTTTCTTTCTGATATGATTTATGCGATTATGTTCGAGAAATTGTGGAGATTAGCGACCTTGGATGTTGGGATAGACTTGGGCACGGCAAATACAGTAGTTCACGTTCGGGGAAAAGGAGTAGTGATCAGACAGCCATCCGTGGTGGCCCGCCACATCAAAACGAAAGAAATTCTGGCGATTGGTGAAGAGGCAAGGAAAATGCTTGGGAAAAACCCGGCCAATATCGAAGTAGTAAGACCACTGCGCGACGGAGTGATCGCCGATTTTGACGCGGCTGAGGCGATGCTGAAGCACTATATCCGTGAGATCCATGATTTGTACAAAGGCTTTGGTTTCAAGATCCCGCGGCCGCGAGTAGCCTTGGGGATCCCATCCGGGGTGACCGAGGTGGAGCGGCGGGCGGTCCATGAAGCGGCGCTTTCGGCCGGAGCCAGGGCGGCATTTTTGATCGAAGAACCGATGGCGGCGGCGATCGGTGCGGGACTACCCGTGGACAAAGCCGAGGGCCAGATGATGATTGACATAGGAGGTGGAACCAGTGAAATAGGAATAATTTCTTTATCCGGACTGGTTTTGAACCGAAGCCTGCGGATTGCCGGTGATGAATTGACTGAGGCGGTGGTCAATTTTGCCCGCAGTAAGTACAGCCTGCTCCTGGGCGAGTCGTCGGCGGAGGAGGTCAAGATCGCTGTGGGTTCTGCCTTTCCGCTCAAGCGTGAAAAAGAAGGTTCGCCGCTTCAGATTGTGATCCGGGGGCGAAGTTTGGAGAATGGCCTGCCAAAGTCCCTGAAACTCACTAGTATTGAGATCCGGGAGGCCCTGATGCCGGTTTTGCAGGTGATCCTTTCTGAAATTGCCCTGATCATTGAGGAGACACCCCCGGAAATAGTTTCGGACATTCTCGAAAAGGGGATGGTTATGGCCGGAGGGGGGTCGCTGATCCGGGGTTTGGACAAATTGATCTCTGAAGAGACGGGTATGCCGGTTTGGATAACCGAGAATCCACTAGAGGCGGTGGTGCGGGGCTGTGCCAGGGTTCTGGAAGATGACAGTCTGCTACGGAAGGTGCGGGTGACCGGCGGTTTAAGCTAAAAGATCAAAAAAAGGCCCGGAAAGTGATTTATGATATAGAATTTAAATATGAATCGCCCAGCACTGGAGAGGAGAGAACAGCAGATCGAACCACAAGTAATGAAGTTACTTGATTATGCTGGAGCATTAGGTGGGGAAGATAGAGTTAGGCTAGGGTCCGGTGAGGAGATAGAGAGAAGAGTTATTGGAGCGAGTATTTTACTTGGCAACAGGAGCGATGAGATTGGATTTAATTGGGAAGGGACTGTTCCCCGCCCTAAAGTGGAGCTAGTTGAGATAGAGGGGGGAAAGAAGAGGATAGAGGTGACCTTCGATCGCGATTTGTTTGAGAGAGTTGAGAGAGAAGCCGAGGTGTGGTCTCCCGGGGGGGCGTATCCGGACGTTGATGACAGACCCTCTATGTTTATGATGCATTAAAAAGAGCTGGTCAGACCGGTGCCAAAATTCGTAGTTTTGATGATGCGTTTGGAGCATTGACCAAGGCTTATGAACTTTGGCGAAAGATATAGTATGGCGAAGAAAAGGAAAAATGATTTGGAACTGAAAAGTCTGGCCTGGGCTGTCAGCCGGGTCTTTGACCCGGTAATTGAGATTCCGGTATTGATTGCGACGGCGATGCTCTATGCCATGAATAGCGGTTGGCGGTTTCGATATTTGGTTTTTCTCTTGGTGATTGACGCCCTGTTGCCGGCGGCCTACATGCTTTGGGGCCTAGCACACAAGACAATCAGTGACTGGGATATGACGAAGAAGGATGAAAGAAAAGGTTTGTATGTTTTCACTGTTTTGGCGCATTTGTTTGGCGTGGTTTATGCCTACATGTTGGGCAAGGATGAACTAGCGGAAATATTGTTCGTATTTTGGGGGTTGGCAGTCGTCTTTGCTGTCGTGACGCTATTTTGGAAGATCTCGGTCCATGCCGGAGTCAACGGAGCGGCCTTGGCTTTTTTTAATCATTTCTGGGGCTGGGATAACTATTGGTGGCTCTTGATCGTTTTACTATTGGTGTTGTGGGCTCGGGTGGAGATCAAGAAGCATACTTGGAGTCAGGTTTTGATCGGGGCAACGACCGCGATCGTGATCGTCGAGCTAGGCTTGCGTTTGGTGGGGATGTAGTAGAATGTTCGCATGAGCCTAGCCAGCGCGATCGAAAGGGAGAGGCAAGATGACCATTCCGAGCGGATGAGCTTGGGTTTTGAGGTGGCGGAATTCCCCGAGGTTGAAGAGGGAACTGTTTTGTTGTCGGAGCTAGGCGGGTGGCTAAATGAACGGTATCCAGGGCGGATTGTTTCCTGGAGGCCACTGTGTACTAAGATCAAGGATGAAAGACCAAGTCGGAAAATAAACCAAGAAATTATTCTTGAAGCAGAAGCTCTGATTCAGACCTATGGCGACCTAAGTCTTGAGGAGAACGAAACTTTGTTTTCGGAGATCGGCGGGCGGTTTGTAGTAACGGCACCGAGGCTGCCAGTAAAGGCGGATCCCGGCCACTTGCTGTTGGGTGGCTGGCGACACGATCTCGGCGCGATCAGACTTCGGGAACGGAAAGGGTTGCTGCGATTAAAAATGAAATCGGTATCCAACCGGACTGTTTGGACTACTCCGGAAATCAGGCTTGATACCAATCTGTCTAAGTTCAGGGAAGATGGGGCTTTGATGAATATCGCCGATGTTTCGGACAACCGGGTGTGGCCGGGAGACTCACGTGGGGTATGGCCAGGGTGATCGCGAAGACTGTGGCACCGAACGTTGACCGTGCGCTTGGTGTGACAAGCTGGGTAAAATAGCTTATAATATCGCTCATGAGTTGTGAGATTGTTCGTGAAGGGAAGATTCTACCTCTTGAGAAAATTGGACATCAACCTGTTTTGCCGCCGGACTTTGGTTTGGCGAACTGTCATTTTTCCTGCCTGGCCACAGCGATAAACACCCTTAGGGGAGACTTTCACGAACCCATTTGCGCTAGTGACATTGAGGACGCGTTGTCTAGAAGGGGAGTTCCTGACCCCAGCGAGTATACCCGGACGCTGTATTTGAGGAAATTACTGAAGATAATTAAGGAAGAGTTTGGAGCAGATCTTATGGCGAGAGATGTTGGTGCGTGGGGTGACCCGAGATTTTTGGGAGTGCAAATGATGAAGAAGGCTCTTGGGGAAGGTGTCCTGTTGGCACACTTCCTTCCTGGCCAATGTGGCACTTGGCTGAAGTATTTTCGTGGATTAAGATACGAAGGTAGTAATAAAGTGATAGGGCACCGAGTTCTGATCACTGGTTATTTACGTGTCAGAATAGGTATGGTAAAAGAAACTTTTTTTGAGGTTTGCGATCCCTATGATGGGAAGATTGTAACGATTCGATTGGAAGAGCTATTTGAAGCGCTGCGGGTTGAGGGACCGTTAGGTATTTTTTTTCCTCTGGATCTTCAGCTAATATCTTTTTAGGGCCGGGTGATGATGAAGAAGTCGCGGCCGGTGCTGATTTCCTGGTCGAGGATGACGGTGGCTTCCTGGGTGGGATCGGCTTGGTTGCTGATGATTTTGTCGACCCGACCGATGATCAGATTTTCCGGCATCAGGCTACTTGGTAGGGTAAAGACGGTTGTCTTGGAATTGAAAATTACATTGCTGCCCAGATTGGTTATCAGAGTTTGACTGTTCTTGTAAACAAGATCGCCCTTGGCGCCGGTATCCAACTGGACACCTAGTTTGGTATCGGGACCGGTGAGCAGGACGACCTTGATCACCGGCGGTTCGACTGATTTGACCAAGCCAACCAGAGAGTTACCGGTCGCGACTGGTTGGCCCGGTCTGATGTGAGCAAAATCAAGGCTGGTAAAAGTGGCAAGGTTGCCGAGAGTTACTAGTTTCACCGGCTGGATCTGTCCCGCGAAGCGGGATCCGGCTTTGCCGGACCAGAGAGAGTCGAGATCCATAATAGTTTTCTGATCTTTGATCAGGTCACTTAGTTTTTTGGCCCGAATTTTTAGGAGATTGTTTTCTTTTTTGAGCTTGTCGTTTTCTCCCTCGAGAGTAGGGACCATAATCAGATAGTCCAAGAAACTGTTTTTTTCTGTTCGGAGGAAAGTGATCGGGGCGATAATGGGGTGGGCGATTCGATTAAGCAGAGAGGAGAGCGGGGAGGTAAAATTGAGTTTGGTCAGGGCCAGGAGTAAGATGGAAAAAAACAGTGAAGTAATAAATGAAAAAGACACAAACAAAGGATACCACAGGAAAAATTATTTTGAGTCTTGTTTTGTTGTTTTTGGGGGAGGGATTATTCAATTTCGGACTCTACTGGCCGGTCCTTTTTAGTTTGACCTTTATTTCCAAGAAGGCTTATTGGTATGGCTTTCTTTTTGGGGTATTGGTAAGCGTAGTGACAGCGACGCCCTTGGGAGTAATGAGTCTGACGATTGTCGCGGGACTATTTATTTTTGAGCGAGTCGTCGAGCGGGTTGGGGGGAGTTTCCTACTGGTGACGGTCTCCGCGATTGTATTTAATCTGATTTCGGATAAACTGGCTGGCGCAAACTGGAGTATTGGCGAGGGGCTGACTAACCTGGTCTTGACCTGGCTGCTATTCAAGATGGACTTCTTCAATGACGATTTACACCTGGCGAGCAGATGAACAAGCTTTTTCGAATCGGACTGGTTTTGATCTTTGCAGTTTTTCTCTCCCGGTCCTTTTTTATCACCGTCCTACAACATTCGTACTACGAGGCTTTGGCGAATGACAACCAGGTGAAGACGGAGGTGGTGACGGCGCCCAGGGGCACCATCAGTGATCGAAACGGGAAGCTGGTCGCGACCAATATTTTGGTTGACGGCAAAACGGTGCGTCATTATCCGGACGGGGAGATGGTAGCTTCCGTGGTGGGATATGTCAGTGACGGAGTTGGGGTGGCCGGTTTGGAGAAGCAGTATCAGGACAGGCTGAGGGGGAAGGACGGGGAAAGAGTAGTTGAAGAAACGGCCTCGGGAAAAGAGGTGAAAGAGGTCGCGAGCAAAGCGGCACAGCCGGGCGGCGAGCTCAGACTTAACTTGGACATGGGTTTGCAGACGAGCGCGTATCGCGCTCTGAAAGAGAGACTGGTGATTACCGGGAAGGCCGGGGCGGTGGTGATATCGAAAGTCAATGGGGAGCTTCTGTCTCTGGTCAGTCTGCCGAGCTACGACCCAAACTTGTTTTATGCCAATGGAAAAAGAGGGATCGAGGGTGGCGTCTATTCTGATGCCAAGAATGTGATAGCGGACGAGGTCAGACAGCCGATGTTCAATCGGGCGATCGGCGGTACCTTTCCACCCGGATCGGTGTTCAAGGTCGTTCCCGCCTTGGCGGGATTGTCAGAGGGGGTCATTGGCGAGTCTGACTTGCTCGAGGATTCCGGTGAGATCAAAGTGGGTATTTACCGTTTTGGCAACTGGCTTTTTGATAAATATGGCCGGACCGAGGGCTGGATCACGGTCACCAAAGCGCTCGCCAGAAGTAATGACATCTTCTTTTACCGACTGGGAGAAAAGATCGGGATAGATAAATTAGCCGAGTATTCAAAGATGTTGGGACTTGGAACAAAAACCGGGATCGATCTCCCAGGTGAGTCGCCCGGACTGTTGCCGACGCCACTGTGGATGGAAAAAGAAAAGGGGACACGCTGGTTCCTGGGGGATACTTACCATGTTTCGATCGGGCAGGGTGATCTGTTGGTGACCCCGCTACAGATAAACCGGGTTTTTGCCGAGGTGGTGTCCGGAAAGAAGTGCGCGCCGAGACTTTTCGGAAAGAGCGACTGTGAAGAGTTGCCAATAACGGAGAAAGCGCGAAAAACGGTGATGGATGGGATGAAGATGGCTTGCGAAAGCGGCGGAACCGGTTTTCCATTCTTCGATCTAAAAGGGGCAGTATATTGCAAGACCGGCACGGCCCAGCACGGGGGAGAGGAAGCCAAACCCCATGCCTGGATTTCGGTCGTGGTGCCAAAAGGAAATATAGCCGAGTGGGTCGTGATCACCGTGATGCTTGACGAGGCGGGCGAGGGATCGGAACAGGCAGGTCCGGTAGCCAGAAGAATCGTTGATTACTTGTTAAACCGGGATGACCGCTGAACACCCTATTTTTAATCTGCGGGCCGAGGCTGCGATGGCTCTGCGGTTTGCGATCAGGCAGGGGTGGCTGGCCGGCCTGGGCAGCGAAGATGAGCTCATGGAGGCAATGAGGTATGAAACAGACGGAGAACGGAAGAAATACAGCCTGACAATAAAAGCTGAAGCCAGCACCGATTGGCATCCGGGAGCGAGCCTGTCGATCGTCACTTCGCAAATGGCTGATGAGATCAGCACCGAGATGACCTTTTTTTCCGATCTGGTTAGCAGCGTCGGAAAACAGTTGTATATGCACGCGGCGTTGTATCTGTCTCCCGTCTATATGGGACCGAGGTCGGCGCGGTCCTTTGAGCTAGCCTTGAATGCGGCGATTTTCCGCTTTGTGACCGATGACGGCGTCAGCTTTGAGTTTATTTTTGCGGAGGATGATCTGGTGGTCAGCCGCAACCGAGGCGGGAACGGGAAAAGAGAGAAGACCGAAGAGCTGTACTCGGGAGAGAAATGGAGCCGTGGGGGGAAACAAAAGTTGGCACAGTACTTCGACCCGAGGATCGTCGAGGCGCCCCGTATTTTTTGGCTAAAACTGCTGGGGAAGGTCTTCGATGGTCAGCTATTGGGTGAGACGGTGAGGGAGGCTTCCGCTTTAATGTGTGACGAACTGATCGGGCAGACCGCTCTGATCAAAGTAATTCTGGGGATTGGTTGATTTTAGCCTCGATTTTCGGGTTTTTTCGGTGTCTTTAGGCACGAAAAGTGCCTGGATAACAATTGTGTTCAGCACGGCCTATAGGACTTGACAAACATTGACAGGAGTGGTATATTTCTCGTTACTGAAGTGGTAGAAATCAGTTCTGCCATGGAGGCGCACCTTTAATTTATATTCGAAGAAGAAGCGTAGAAAGCAGTGGCTTTTACTTCGGTCATGGATCAAACTGTGGTCGAAGTGAAGGCCGCTGCTGCAGCCGCCCCCGCCTGTCCCCCGCCGCCGCGGGGAAATGGGAAGAGCCCGTCCGGGGTAGACCGGATAGGCCTCGTAAAGCAGGGGTGGTCCCGCTCCTGCGCTTTTTTCACAAGGATTTCCCCATGGGATGTCTACCAACCGCGAATTGATAGATGGGCACCTTCCGGATTTGAATGCCGGAAATAAGGGAAATCCGCCTTACGTTCAACAGGTTTCGGTTGAATGTTGAGGTTATCTTAACCGGACCCTTCGCGGGGGCCGGCAGTCAGAGGGAAGTGGGAAGAACCAGCGGCTTACCCAGCCGTTCCACAACCCTCTTGGTTTTCTCCAACAGCTTTCGGGCTGCGCTTAAATAAGCGCTTGCTATTACCCGTCAACGGGACGAAGGCTGTTATTGACACCCAGGCGGTCGCCTTTGGCGACCGCCTGATAAAGTCCAAAGCCCGGTGCGCGCAAGCGCCCCGGGCTTATATTTTGCCTAAATTTTCTATTTTGACGAAACTCAGACAGTTGTGGTATAGTTTTGGTTGGCTCAAAACCCAAAAAGGGACCACCGGTCTAGATAGGATAGGAGGCACAGCCTACCGAATCCCGGAGCCGGTGGCCCCAGAAACCTCAGGCCCCGCCGCGGCGGGGCCTTTTTCATGCCTAATTTGCAACGTGTGGTATATTTCGTCTCTCGTCCGGGATGCATTATTGTGTATAGTTAACACTTATGAAACTAATTATTGTCGAGTCTCCCACCAAGACTAAAAGTCTGACCAAGTACCTCGGGAGTGGTTATGAGGTGATGGCGACGATGGGACATATCCGCGATCTTCCCAAGAGCAAGATGGGGGTGGAAATAAAGAAGGGAAAGGGTGGTTTCAAGTTCATCCCCGGCTACGAACTGTCCACCGGGAAAGAGCAGACCGCCAAGAAACTGATCGCCGCGGCGGCCAAAGCCGAGAAGGTCATTCTGGCGAGCGACCCCGACCGCGAGGGTGAAGCGATCGCCTGGCATACACAAAAGCTTTTGGCCGAAGGCAAAAAGGGGATTGATAAAAAGAAATTTGAACGGATCACCTTTCATTCGATCACCAAGGACGCGATCCTTGAGGCTTTGGCTGACCCGAGAAAAGTGGAGATGAATTTGGTGGATGCCCAGCAGGCCCGGCGGGTGCTCGACCGGATCGTGGGCTACGAACTGTCACCGGTTTTGTGGAAGAAAGTCAGACGTGGGCTTTCGGCCGGACGGGTTCAGTCGGTGGCGGTACGTCTGGTGGTGGAGCGGGAGCGGGAGATCGAGGCCTTCAAGCCGGAGGAGTACTGGAGTATTTTGGTCGACGTTGCAAGAACCAAGGATAAAGGCGAGTCGTTTTCGGTGGAGCTCACCAAGATCGGCGGCAAACTGGCCAAGATCGGTAATGGGGAAAAAGCCAAGGAGATCGAGGTTGATTTGAATACGGCGAAGTTCGAGGTTGGTAAGGTAGAAAAGAAAGAAAGGCACCTCTTTCCACATCCGCCGTTTAAGACCAGCACATTACAGCAGGCGGCGGCGAATGTCCTGGGCTGGTCGGCGAAAAAAACGATGGCAGTTGCCCAAAGGCTTTATGAAAAAGGATCCATTACTTACCATCGGACCGACTCGCTTCATTTGGTCCCGACGGCAGTGGCATCGGTCCGGGAAATAATTGCCAAAAAGTTTGGTCAGGAGTATCTTTCCGAGAAAGAAATTTATTACAAGACCGCCGGCAAGGTGGTGGCGCAGGAGGCCCATGAGGCGATCAGACCGACCCAGCCAACAGCTTCGCCAGCCCGCAATGCTTCGCATAGCGATGCAGGCAGGCAGTTAGGCGGACAGGCCCACGTTGAAGATATTGATAAGGATGAAGAGAAGCTCTATCAACTAGTTTGGCGCCGAACGGTGGCTTGCCAAATGCGGCCGGCGACCGTCGACCAAACCGTCGTTTGGGTGGTGGCAGAGAACAAAGAAAATTATCAGTTAAGGGCGGTGGGTGAAATTATGAAGTTTCCCTCATGGAAGAAACTTTACAAGGTTGCGGATGAAGTAATTTTGCCCGCGGTAACCGAAGACGAGAAACTCACCCGTGAGAAGATAACCACGGAACAAAAGTTCACCCAACCGCCGGCAAGGTTCAATGACGCTTCATTGATCAAGGAATTGGAAAAGAGAGGTATTGGCCGGCCGAGTACCTACGCGCCAACGATCTCGACGATCATTGTCCGCGGCTACGTCGAGAGAAAAGAGAAAAGATTTTTTGCCACCCAGATAGGGACGGCGGTGTCCGATTTCCTGGTCAAGAACTTTCCCGCGGAGATGGAGTACGAGTTTACGGCGAAGATGGAAGCTGATCTGGATGAGATCGCTACCGGCGAGAAGGACTGGCAGAAGGTGCTTTCTGATTTTTATGGTCCGTTCGAAAAAACAGTGGTCAAGGCGACGAAGGAAGCGGAAAGAGTGAAAATGCCGGTAGAACACACGGGCAAGCCCTGTCCATTATGTAAAGTAGGAGAAATCGTCGTCAGGACGGGCCGGTTTGGCCGGTTCTATAGTTGTTCCACCTTTCCCGAGTGCAAGTACACAGCACGGTTGATCGTATATCTGGAAGGGGTGATCTGTCCGAAAGATAGTGGTCGGATAGTGGTCAAGCGGACGAAGACGGGCAGGGAGTTTTATGGCTGTGAGAACTATCCCAAGTGTGACTACGCCAGCTGGAAAAAACCAAAAGCCCCAGGCGAAGCCGATGGACCTACAGGGTCAGACCCTGTAGGTCAAGAAAATGGGGATAATGAATTAGATACGAAGGGCGGATAACCTTCTGAAGTAGTCGTCGTAGACGATAGGCTTCCAATTGTTCAGTTTGAGCCAGTTGAAGACTTGAGAGATGACTTCCTCGGAGAGTATGCCCAGGTCGATGGGGATGGTGATGGCAAGTTTTTTTTCTTCGGCAGGAAGCGCGCCAATGGCCGAAATCAACATTTTACAAATAAATTCAAAGACAACAACTTCCAAATCTGTTAACTCTCGTTGGGGGAAACTATAAACTCTTTCGGGAGTCGCCGAGACGTGAATCGTCCAGACCTTGTCGTTATCACTCATGGGAAGGATTATACCCTATAGTGTATCGTTAAGCAAAAAAGGTAAGTCAGACGTTGCCTTCCTGCACGACGGAAAAGTAGGCGAGCGCGGCGACGACGCGGGCAGTCCAGGCGGAATTTTTGGTTTCGTGGAGTTCGGACAGTATTTCGGTGAGAATCTTGATAGCGGTACCACTCTCAGGGCTACCGGTTTTCCTTCCAATAAAGTCAATTGTTTCCACATTGTGATTAAAGTAGATTTTTTCAGGACCGTTGAGGTAATCTCTTTGGATATCGCTGGAGGTTCTGGGATCATACGTTTTGAAGATCCGGGCGATATCCAGCATCTCATCAACGGAGACAAGAATGGTGGGGAAGCCTTCTTTGGCGATCTGTCTGGCAACAGCAACGATTTCATAAATAATATCTTCATCAACGACCCAATCATCGTGGGCGATCAGGGCGGCCAGTCTTTCTTCCCCGGCAAAGAGGCGGGCGAGTTTTAGAGCTTTTTCGTCAAAGAAAGTAGGAAGCGGATCGGGTTCAAGGAGGGCGGGTTGATAAGCGGCGGCTTGGTAATACCTTTCGGAGCGGGGAGCCTCAACAGTTCGTTTTGCCATAAAGCGATAATATCATATGTCCCTTTCGGGGTACTCTTCGATGGTTCGATTCCAGACGGGGATACCGCAAAAGTGGTCACCTTCCGGACAGAGAGGCATGGTGTGGGAACGGACACGAATACCACAGGGCGCCGGTTTGTCAAAATGGGCGGCGATCAATGGGCTCACCCCCGGTAGCTGCTTGACCAGAGCTACAGCCAGATTGTAGTTTTCCTCCTGGGCATTGAGACAGGTTCGCAGACGGAGCAGATGATGGAAAGCGCCAAGTGGTCCATTGATTCTTTTTCGGATTCTGGTGGCGTTGGTGTGAAGATATGAGAGATCATTTTCTTCGACGTTTCTCATTGCGGCGATCTCATGCATGAAGACGATGTTTCTTGCCTGGATTGAAAGGTACAGCTCGAGAGCTTGTTCGTTGCCGGCGATGAGTCTGGGAATAACAATGTCTTGCTCGAGTCTAGGGATGGGCAGGTGGAGCGGTCGGGTATGGTTGAGGGCACGGTGTCGTTGGAGCTGGCTATCAATGACGTGGCTGAGGGTAATATTGGCAGAGAGGTTAACCTGATTCAGGGACCGGGAGAGTTGGTGGATAACCATCTCGCCGTTAACCGAGGCGAGAAAAGGGTTTTTGGTAGGATTAAGAACGAGGTCAATTGCCGCCAGGTCGCTGAGTTTGCTCTCGCTAGCGCCAACAGTAAGGCGAACGGCTTCGGCTAGTCGGTGATCGAGATTGCCGAGATCTTCATCGAGATGGATTGGTTGGCCTGCCAAGTAGGTGTCAAATTCGTCGGCGGCAGCATAGGGATCGGTCGGATGAAAGAGGGCAAAGTCATAGTCCGGGGTGGTGCTAATGCGAAGATTTTCACCGATTTCTTCGCGGATAGTGGGGTCGTAGAGCGCAACCGCGTCGATCATGCCTTTGACCAAGGCATACATTTCGGGATCCCGTGGGTCGGCAAAGATCATTTTGGCCATTCGGATAAGGGTGAGTTCATTGATAGAGTGATAAAGATTGGCCCCCATGGAGAGCGGCAGAAGATAACGGGCAATTTCCTGGGCACGTTTTTGAGCTTCACCGTCAACACGTGTGTCCCAGGCGGCGTTTCGCCTGCCCGGAAAGCGTTTCAAGTAGAGTTCGCGAGCGATGGGGATGAGGAGAGAGGTGAGTTGTTCGTAACCGGCAAATAGCTCGGAGGCGGCGGTTTCTATCAAGTGGTCAGCCTCTCGATTGTCGAAAATTCTGGGCAGAACTACTCCCTCCCCGGACATGGTGACATAGCGCTGGCTTTCCTGGTCGGTAGCATGGTGGGGTTGGGAGTGGAGACGGTAAATAATGTTTCGAGAAAGATTTTTGATACCAAAGACATAGTGGACGTGCTCGCGGGTCGAGTGGTGGCCGGAGGCGCGAGTAGTAGCCGAGACTTCACGGACACTTTCCCGGTGTTTGTCAGATTTGATCACGTAGTCGAGCGGGGTGAGAAGATGAGGAGAATAGCAAGTTTTGGCCGCTTCGCCGGCGATGTTTGCGGCGGCGTTCAGATCAGCCCACTCTTGCTCACTAAAATCATCAATTGGTAGGGGTGAAAGGGTGCGAGCCAATAGACGGACCTCAACCTTACGAGAAAAGTAGAGGATTTCGGGACTGATGACCGGGTACTCGGGCTTTGCCATTCACAAGATAATAGCAAAAAATCTGGGGGGTTGTTTTCCGCAATAATTTTGTTGTATAGTGGCAAGCAAGATGGCTTTTAAATGTATTGTCGATGGAAAGACTTACGAGAGCAATGCTCATTTCCGGTATGTCTATGGAGTGAACCCGCCGAAAGACCTGATCGAAGAGATCGAAGCGCCGATGGTGGAAGGAGTTGCTGGCTCTGGTTCTAGTAGCGAAGGATCGCGCATGACCCACCCAACTCACGAACAGTCCGGACGGCGTAGGATTCGTGGGCGGGGTCCGGAGTGGTGTAAGTAAAACATATATGGATAGGAAACCAATAGAAGGATCTTTGATCGTCCTCGAGGGGGGAGACGGATCGGGCAAGGGGACTCAGGTGGATTTGTTGAAGGATAGGTTGGAGGAGTCGGGATATACGGTAAGGGTTTATGATTTTCCCAGATACGATACTTTTTTTGGTCAGGAAGTGGGTGCGTTGATGCGGGGGGAGTATGGCTCGTTGAATAAAGTTCATCCTTTTTTGGCGGCGATGCTTTATGCCGGCGACCGGTTGGATGCGGCACCCCAAATGAAGGCTGATCTTAAAGGTGGATGCGTGGTTCTTTGTAATCGGTATGTGGCGAGCAACCTGGCTCATGGCGGGGCAAAGTATTTGAGTATGGCTGAGGCTGCCAGATTTATTCAAAAGGTTGAGTTCATGGAATATGGTGTAAATAACTTACCAGTGCCGGACCTACAGTTGTTTTTGGACGTGCCGGTGGAGTACGCCCAAGAGATGCTGGCATCAAAGGGGGAAAGAGTTTACCTGAGGGGAAAGGGGGTAGATTTGGCGGAAGCAGACCTCGGTCACCAGGAAAAAGCGGTTTGGATGTACCGCTGGCTATGCGAGAACCGGCAAAATTTCGTCCGGATCGAGTGCGAGCAGTTGGGCGATGTTGACGTTGAAAAAGAATTTAGGCATGAATTGATTTGGGCAGAAATTTGCCACAGTTTTGTGGTTAAATAGCACAGCTATGATTTTTGACGGGAAAAATGAGGCCGGGCGGATTCGGCGGGAGTTGGAGTCTTCGGGAAAACTAAATGGTAAGAGCCTGGTCATTTTTCAGACGGATGGGAGTAAGCAAGAATCGACCTATATCCGGCTGAAGCGGGAGATGGGCGAAAGTCTGGGGGTCAAAGTGAAGGTTGAATATCTTTTTACCAGCGAGGAGCTGACTCGGAGGCTGGGTCAGCCGATCGAGGAGGACGGGGTTTTGGTCCAACTGCCGATCATTGGCGCGGATAAAGGGGAAACGGGTCGCATTCTCGGTTTGATACCGGAACTAAAAGACATCGATGGCCTAAACCAGTTTTCAAAGTTTTTACCCTCGGCGGTGAAGGCAGTTGATCGAGTCCTGATTTATGCTTGGGTGACAGCCAGCTTGCGTTTTATCAATGCGGCCGTAGTCGGAGCCGAGGGGATGATCGGATCTAGACTTTCTGATTGGTTAACCGAGAGGGCACTGGCAGTGGAGAGATTTGACCTTGGGAGTGACCTGTCTAAACTTGTTAACTTTGACGTGGTAGTTTCGGCTACCGGTCAGCCCTCACTCATCAAGGCAGAAATGGTCAAAGAGGGGGCGATTGTGATCGACCTCGGCTACCCCCAGGGCGACGTCGCCTTCGACGAGGTGCGCTCCAAAGCGGGTCTAATCACCCCCGTACCCGGCGGGGTCGGACCGCTGACTGTGGTATCTCTTTTTGAAAACCTGGCTCAGGCATAGGTTGATTCGATTGCGAATTGGCCCATAGTTTTGACATTCACCACCTTTTTTTGTAGAATACTTCTTATCTCGAAACCGTCTTTCCGTGCCGAAAGGTCCGGATTTTCTGGCGGACAGAGAGCAACTTAACAAGTCAAGATTCAGTTTTAAATAGTCCTCTTCCGTATAACCGGAGAGGGAAAGGAGTATTGGATATGCGACGCACAAGCGTCATCCTGTTCGTGGCCGTTGTTTTCGTGTTGCTCCTGCCGGCCTGTGCCGGTGTGGCTCCGATCGGCGACATCACGGGCAAGAACGCCATGAACATCATCTTTGACAAGACCTTCGAGACCGTCAAAGGCGCGTGGGTCATGTCAGGTTGGGTGCTCGGGATCGGCCTGGGCTTGGCCGCAGCTACGATCGTGTACACCAAGATGGACTCCGGCCGCGGGGCGGCGGGGACCTTCGTGGTGGTCGGCCTGATCTTCGTCATCGGCTTCTCCGTGATGGGAGGGGTCTGGGCGAAGGCTACGGCGACTCACGCCGTGGTGGTCGGGGCTGACAAAGCCAAGACCAGAAAGGCCAACCAGTACAAGGAGAAGCTGCACATCCCGGTTACCAAAGCCGTGCTGGAAACGCGCGACTGCCATCAGCAGAACAACGGTGGTACCGGGTGCCGGTACGAATGGACTTACACCTGGAACTACCACGAAGTCTGCACCACGGTGTACGAGCATGACAAAGACGGGAACGTGACCGGCAGTCATCCGGATTGCCACACGGAATGGGACACTATGCATGTCCCATACTTCACCCAAGAATGGCGCACCTATGCCTATTTCGCTATGCCAGACAAGTATCTCCTCAATAAAGTCGGGGAGGACTCGGGCACCGGGCTGACGAAGTCGGAGATCCCAAACATGCCCTACCGGATCTACACCGATTGGCAAGCGCCCGTGAACTACGAAGCCTACTGGTTCGGCAACGACCAGCGCTTCGGCAACACCCCCGATCCGATTGGGGGCTTTGGCTTTGCCATCCCGCAAGAGTGGCTTGTGATGGACGCCGCTCTGAAGACGGGCCGCCCGTACGTCATCACAGTCTGGCACGATTACGTGAACTGGGTCTTCGTGACCCAAGACACGAACAACCTGATGACGACCTCAAGCCAGGTGGACAAGTATCTGGCGGCGGGCCTGCTCCCGCAGGTTAACATGATCTATAGCCGCTACGGTACACCCGGGCAAGCGCAGGATTACGACTTCATCCAGTTCGCGGGTGGCCTTCAGCCGGTCGATTATCTTGGCTGGCAAGACTTCGCCGCGATGGCTTCCCTGAAGGTTGGTCCGGAGTTGCAGGGTTCCATGGTGATCTGGTTCGTCCCGGCTGGTGCCGTGGATAACCCCGATGCCTGGATCCAGGCGGCGAAGGCCTACCTGAGTAACAGGGAAAAATGGGGCTTCTACATGGCCCCCAAGAACCTGGTGCTGATCGGTTGCGGCGTCGACACCGCAACGAATGTGATCTCGTTTTGCAGGATGGAGACGGGCATGCCCTCGGGCAACGTCGAGATCCGCTACACGATTGATCACATTTCCGGTGTACCGTTCACGCCTCAGGGTGTGTTTGGGACGCTGGCGCCCGTAGCGGTTCCGGATGCGAACGGCTTTTACGCGTCCACGATGGAACTGCCCCAGGACGGGTTCCTCAATCTGCTGTTTGCCCCAGATGGGCAGGGCTTTGTCCGCGTTCGGATGCAGTCGCTCGACTGGCTGAAGACGGACATGAAGCTCGACGCGCCAGATATTGAGTGGGCGGTGACGACCGAGTCCGCCCAGGCACGCACTGTCTCGACCTGGCTCAACATCATCGGCATCTTGGTCGCAGTTTTGATCGTTGGCGCGACCATCTATTCGGAGAACGAAAACTAGGGCCGGTCTCATCCGGTCTGCCTCACAGGAGACCCTAAAGATGAAACACAAATTCGGTAAGTTGTTCGCGGTTGTGACCGCGGCGGCTGTGTTCCTGACCGCTTGCGGCGGGGGCAATAACCCCGTCAGCAAGTTCGCCAGCGTGTCTTACCAGCAGGTGCTGGTGTACAAAGCGTACTACGCCGAGACCTACCCGGTCGAGGCGAAGTACTCCGCGTCCTTCGACGCCTGGTGGGCATATGTTGACAACGGGCTCGGCCAGCTGAAGGATATGAAGTTCTTGTCCGACAACTGCTATAGCAACGTGCTTGTGGTTCTGGAGAATGGCACCATCGGCATCTACGACAATGTCGCGACCGCCGACGGCGCGGGCAACGGGGTGCTGAACCCCAACAGCCTGATCTCGGCGCTCGTTACGAATCAGCTGTATCCCGCGAACGCGGATGAGTGCAGCAAGATGCTTCAGGCGACCCTGGCGGAAGTGGTAAAGATCCGCCAGAACACCTACGAGAAGCAGGTGGCCTTCATCGAGATCCGCCGGACGTTGAAAGTGCAATATGATGGCACGGTCGACACCGCGGTTCAGCGCCGGTTCCTGGACCTGTACGGCGTCGAATTCATCGCCTATATGAACGACCTGCTCGGAAAGAACGGGGTCGACCCGTTCCCGGCCGATTTCATCGGCTTCCCGACGAGCGGGGTTGAGGTCCACACGAAGTCGCGGACCTGGTGCGGCTATTACCAGGACATCGCGAACGGCGTGGCCCAGCCCGGCACCCCGGGAATGAGCAGGGAAATGTATGGCGCGGCCTGGATCGGGCCCGAGAACGGTGGCGAGTGCATGCTGACCCGCCAGGCGGCCTGGGAATTCACCGGCCGCACGTTCCAGCACGCGGCCACCAGCAATGCGGTCGCTTGCGGCGAAGCCGCGCCCGGGCTGTCGGAGACGGTCGATGAGAACTGCAACACGGTTCAAAACGACCCGAACGCCCCGACTCAGCCGGTCGCGACGCCGAAGCCGTAAGGCCAACAACTGAAATCTTGACGACAAATGCCCACGGTGTGAAATACCACCGTGGGCCTCGTCTTCAACGCCTAAAATTGGGTTTTGAAGACGAGAATGATTTGAGGGCTGGGTTATGTTATAATTCCAGAAGTTATAAAAACGCAACCGTAAGGTTCACCCTTATAAACTGCTTACGGTGAGGAACCCCAGTTCGTTCTGACGAGCTTCGAGGGGCAAGGGATGAAAGTATGGCAACAAAAAAAACTGTTCCGGTTGTTAAGAAGGCGAGAGTCACCGCCGAAGAACTGTTCGAAGCGGGGGCTTATTTTGGTCACACGGCCAAACGCTGGAACCCAAAGATGGGCAAGTACATTTGGGGCAAGAAAGCCGGAGTTCACATTTTTGATTTGGAGAAGACTGTGGCGAAAATCGACGAGGCCTGCGACGCCTTGGAAAAACTAGCCGCAGAAGGCAAAAACATTGTTCTTGTAGGAACGAAACGCCAGGCCAAGGAAGTTGTCGTCGAAGTAGCCAAGGCGAACAAGGTCGGTTACGTGGCCGAGCGCTGGTTGGGGGGCATCATCACCAACTGGAAACAGGTGAAGACCCGGATCGACAAAATGCTCGACCTCAAAAAAAAGAGAGAAGCCGGTGAATTGAAAAAATACACCAAGAAAGAACAGATCCTTTTTGACCGCGATATTGCCAAACTGGAAAAGTTCTTAGGTGGTTTGGCTGACTTGAAAACCGCTCCTGAGGTACTCGTCATCGTTGATACCCACAAGGAGAGATCGGCAGTCCGCGAGGCAAAGAACAAAAACCTGACCGTCATCGGCCTCGTTGATACCAACAGCAACCCTGACGGGATAAGCTACGTCGTGCCGATGAATGACGACGCGACCAAGGCGGTCGAGATCGTGGTCAAACTTTTCGGGCAGGCAATCGCTGCTGGTCGTGCCCGCAGCTCCGCAGCTATGGCAGACAAGTAAAATATAATAAAGTAGAAGAATAAAATGCTAGATAAGATAAAAACCTTACGAGAGAAAACCGGCGCCGGGGTAATGGATGCCAAGAAGGCACTGGAAGGGGCCAAGGGCGACCTTTCCAAAGCTACCGAAATAATTGCCCAGCGTGGTTTGACCAAGGCGGCCAGCAAATCGGGACGGGAAGTGAGGAGCGGACGGGTTTATTCTTATATTCACAACACCGGTAGGGTTGGAGCGATGGTCGAGATCGCCTGTGAGACCGACTTTGTTGCCAATACTGAGGACTTTCTGGCACTATGTAAAGAGGTGGCGATGCAGGTGGCGTCGATGGATCCGGAGGACGTTCCCGTTTTGATGAAGCAGGCATATATCCGTGACGGGAGCAAGACAATCGAGGACCTGGTCAAGGGCTTGATCGCCAAAACCGGGGAGAACATCAAGATCGTCCGTTTCGTCCGCTTTGCGCTTTAGTTTCTCTGGTTGCTTCTGTGGGTGTTTTCAGGTAATGTTTGGATATGGCAAAAATAGTGATTGCTGATAACATTCGAGATGGGGGAGGGAAGGGATCGACAGTTAATGCCGGTCAACATGGGGGGTCACTCAGACGCCCAACGGAGAAACCCAAATTGGACGACTTCGGAGGTGAATCGAAGAAGACACCCGATGATTTCAGGAGAGAGGCGGTCGAAAGGGAAAAACAGCGGAAGAAAGTAGCGGCGGAGAAGGGCGAGGCTGGCGCTTGAGGTGGTATAAATAAGATATGGAACAACACCCTCTGATCGCGAAATTGCATACCAATCTGGACAAGGTTCTTGAAGTGGTCGCCGGGGATATGGCGACGATCCGAACGGGTAGAGCCAAGCCGGATCTGGTTTCCGGGATCGAGGTATTGGCTTACGGACAGCGAATGAAGCTTTTTGAGCTCGCCTCAGTGTCAGCACCGGACCCGAGTACGATAGTGATCGCCCCCTGGGACAAGAGTGTTTTGAAAGACGTCGAAAAAGCGATCCTGCTTTCCGAGCTCTCACTTACCCCGAACGTCAGCAGTGACATCATCCGCATCAATATCCCGCCGTTGACAGCCGAAAGAAGAAATGATTTCGTCAAACTCTTGCACCAGAAAGTCGAGAGCGGCCGGGTCATGGCCCGCCAGGTTCGATTGGAGATAAAGGCGGAGATCGATCGACTGAAAGATTCTGCCGGTGTTTCCGAGGATGATATTGACCGGTTGCTGGAACAACTGCAGAAAGTCTTGGATGAGTACATGGGCAAGATCGAGGCGATGGGGAAGAAAAAGGAAGAGGAAATTACTAGTTTCGGCAGTTGATATGGCAGACGCAGGTGCGTATGATCAGGTTTTGCACAAAGAGGAACTTACGAAAGTTTTGAGAGAGAAGGGACTTGACGAGGAAAAGATCAAGGAATTTTGGCTCAAGTTTGAGTATGCTTTCTGGACCACCTTTATGGACAATGCGTATAGGGCGCTGCCAAAGGAAAAACAGGAGGAGTTGGCAAAAGATTTGAGTATCAACAAATATGAAGCTATGCAGCCGTTATACAAAAAGGTTGAGAGCTATATCGTGGCCAATCCTAAAGCAATTGATGGGCTTAAGGTGGCGGGAGAAAGTGCGAAACAGACATATGAGAATATTGGCAAACTCTTACAAGTTATCGATGAAGGGAGTAAGAATGGAAAATGATCAACTTCAGAACGCACTGGCTGACCTAAGGGCGATGAGTCCGCTTGAGCACGCTTTGAGATATGGCTTGGGGATTGCGCAGTGGGCCAGTATTCCGGCAGCAATCGCTTTGGGTCTCTGGCTTGCACCTGAGGCGGCTAATCTCGCTTCATTTGCGGCAAACATGGATATAGCCCACGGGGGAGCAGAGAGTTTCAAAGAGGCAATGGGCCAAGCCGCAAGATGGGGAATAGAAGGAGGCCCAAATAGGTTACAGCTGTACCTCAACCACGTTGGCCAGGATGCGGCGAATACAACCAGGGTTGTGATAGCCGTGTCAGAATCCGCCTTATTTGTTGTTACCGGACTGATAAATCGTGGTTTGGGACATCGAGTCGCGCCCTAGCCGGGCCTTGACTTTTGAGCCTATAGTGATATATTCACTCGAAATATGAGTAAAGTTTGTAGCGAGCGTCGTGTTGGAGGTGCAGAGAGGGAACGGGAAGTGGAGTCCGTTTGGGAGCGGGCGATGGAAGACGAGTTGTATCTTGAGCTGGTCAATCTTAGGTTATTGGAAATAATGGTTGAAGCGGCTGAGAACGATTATTTCAAACTATCTGGGCTCAGGAAGCGGAACCGAAGTGTTCGTGACAGTGACATGAGGCACGCGCAAAGACTGATCGAAGTTAGGAGGGCAGCGTTTGAGAAGGAGTATGAACGGTTGTTGATGGAACATGCCGACGAGGAAGAGGAACTGATTACTCTTCTTGAAACCCCCCTTATTGATTTGATTGAGCCGGAAAGACAGCAAGAACTAATAGAGCAGTTCTCTGACCTGTCAGATCCGGAAAACCCATGGGAAGGGCTTGAGGGGGATTCTTCGGATAACGACTTCAGACCCTTGCAACCTCTTTGATGTTAGAATGTTTAGGTGATTCAGCTAATTGTTTTTTTCCTCATCCTGTCGCTGTTGGTTTTGGTCCACGAATTGGGGCACTACATCAGTGCCAGAATTTTTGGAGTCAAGGTGGAAGAATTCGGCTTCGGTCTGCCGCCTCGGGCGAAGAAGTTATTTGAAAAGTGGGGAACAGTTTTTACCCTCAATTGGTTACCGATTGGTGGATTCGTCAAGCTATATGGTGAGGAGTATTCAGAAGGCGACGAACTGGTCGCCGGTCAGACGGGACGATTCTATGACAAGAGTGCGCGGGTAAGGAGCGTCATCCTCCTGGCGGGGGTAGTAATGAATTTCTTATTGGGAATCCTGCTATTCTCGACGGTGTATTCATTTGTTGGTATTCCGGTAGCGACCGACCGGGTGAAGATCGTCGAGGTCGCTCCCGGGAGTCCGGCAGAGGAGGCGGGCCTAAAAGTTGATGAGGTGATCGCCGAGTTTCGAAAAGATGGGGAGGGGCAAAAGATCGGCGATGCGGACACCCTGATCGGGCTGATTGGTGAAAGATTGGGGCAGACGGCGATCATTTTGGTGGTGGACAAGGACGGACAGGAAAGAGTCGTCTCGGTTATTCCACGCGAGAACCCACCGGCGGGAGAGGGGGCTTTGGGAGTTGTACTTTCAAATGTGGAGCTGACCAAGTTCCCCTGGTGGCAAATGCCCTTCAGGGGGGCCGTCGTTGGCCTGACCGAGGCGATCGCTTGGGGGCGCGATATTGCCTCCGGTTTGGGAAAAGTGCTTTATGGTCTGGTGACGGGTAAGGGAGTGCCGAAGGATCTCTCCGGACCGGTCGGCATCTATCAGATCAGTGGCCAGGTGATTAAACAAGGATTTTTGGCGACCTTGCAGTTTGTTGGGGTTTTGTCGGTGAATCTGGCGGTGCTCAACATCCTTCCTTTTCCGGCGCTTGATGGAGGACACATATTGTTCCTCGGAGTTGAAAAGGTGATCGGAAAAAGAAGGAAAACTCAGATCGAAGGTTATGTGAATTCTGCCGGGATGATCGTGCTTCTTTCCTTGATGGCGTTAATTACAATCAGGGACGTGTTGCGTTTATTTAAAGTGATATGAAAGATCAAGCGTGTCTGTTATGCAAAATAGCGGCAGATGAAGAACCAAGTGTGCGGGTTTGGGAGAATGAGGAGTTTTTGGCGATCAAAAACAAATATCCTACAGCTCCAGTTCATCTATTGGTCATGCCGAAGGTACATGTGAGCAAAAAAGATTTGACTGCCGGATCGACGCCGGAGCGTTTTTGGTGTAAAATCATGCTAGCCGTTTTTGATGTTATAAGGCTATCCGGCCTTGATCGGACCGGCTATAAATTAGTAAATAACGGGGCAGGTTACAACCACTTTGACCACGAACACATTCATGTTTTAGGAGGAACCAAAGAGGAGCCTGCCGGAAAAACATAAGGAAGCGAGGTGTTTTTTTAAATGGCTTTAGTCGTTAAGAAAAAGCAAGGCCAGAATCAGCAACAGTTGATCAACGAATTTCGGCGATTAACCTGGGAAGATGAAGGCTTGGAAAAAGTAAAAGAAGTCGCAATGCGCGGTTATCAGAAACCGTCCCTGATCCGTAAGGAGAGGAATGACCGTCTGAAGAAGGATAGAATGAAGATTAGACGTAGAAACAAGCGCGCCGCCCGTGGTGGTAAGTAAACCATGACTTTATTCGACCAAATCAAAACAGACGTTACCCGTGCCCAGAAGGAGCGCAACTCGGGTCTGCTGAATGTCCTGCGGCTTTTGGTGTCAGAACTGAAGTACAAGGAAATTGACTCGGCCGGCAACTTGACCGACGATCTGGTGGTTGGGGTATTGCAGAAGGAAGCCAAGAAGCGTCAGGAGTCGATTGACATCTACACCAAAGTTGGAGATAGTACCCGCGCGGACGCGGAACGATACGAGCTTGAGGCGATCAACTCATATTTACCGAAGATGATGACTGAGACTGAAGTCGAAGCCGAGGTGGACAAGATCGCGAATACGTCATCGCTTCGCGGTGGGCAGCTCGTGGGGGTGGCAATGGGCAAGCTACGTGGCAAGGCCGATGGTGGCTTAGTGGCGAAAATCGTCAACCAGAAATATGGCAAGTAAATTGTCACTCACGCTTACCGTGAAGGCGGACAGCCGGTATAGATTTGACCGGAAGAAGATCCGCGCCGGAGTGCTCACGGTGCTTGGGCAGCAGGGGATAAAACAGCCGGTGGAGTTGTCATTGATGGTGGTCGGGGAGCGAAAGATCCGCGAGTTGGAGAAGAAATTTTTTGGTGAGGACAAAGTGACTGACGTGCTCTCATTTCCCCAGATGGAAGGACAGAATGTACCCGGAGAAGAGAAGACCTTGACCCTCGGGGATGTGGTGGTCTGCTACCCACAAGCGAAGCGGCAGGCACTCCGGTTCAACCGACTGCTGGACGATGAGATCGAGTTTTTGACCTGTCACGGGGTACTGCATTTGTTGGGGGTTCACCACGACTGATTATCGTTCGTAAATTTCGCTATGGAAACCAAGGTCGAAGAAGTAATACGACCCCGCATTTTCGGTATAAAGCAGTCGAAATGATTTATTTACGGAAATGGACCAAACGTCCTTTAAGTTCCCGCGTAATTTATGGAGACGCAAGGATTGATGTTTGGGATTAGCCTTAAAAAGTTTTAATTGTTTTCGAATCGATTCCCCCAAGTCTTTGTTTTTGTGTTTGATGTCTCTTAGTTTCCTAACGAACTTGAGGGAGAAGAGGAATCTCTTCATAGTTTTTCGAAAAACTCGTCGATGTTATCGATGGCGACCGACTCGTCTTTGTCTCTGATTGCTTCCTGGTAGTTTTCTTCAACTTGTTTGCTGGCTTTGAAGGTGGGGTAGGCGATATCGGAGACATCTTTGAGAATGAGATGTTTAACATAGGCGGACAGGGTGAGGCCATATCGATCTGACTTGCTGGCAAGGAAATCTTTTAGTTCGGGCGAGAGGTTAACCTTGATTTGAGTGGAGTCTGTTTGAGTGATCATAAGTCCTATTATAGTACCCATTTTGGTCCTTTTCAAGGACCAATCGGGACCATAGAAAGTCAAGACTATAGGGTGTCTTCGTGCCTGAAGAGACTGAGAATGGCGGTGGCGGTGGGCTTGGAGCTTCGGAAGACATGCGCTAATTATACAAAAACGGAATTGAGATCCTTTGATATTGTTTGTTTGTACCGATTTTTCCGGTGTCAAAAGATGTATAACTTTTTGTGTATTGACACTTTTCACAGAGATGTTAGGGTTAAAACGGAATGAGTTTCTATCAAAAATATCGCTCGGAAAAGATCGAAGATTTGGACCTGACGTCGGTCCGGTCGGCCTTTGAGGCGATGATGAAATCCGGCGAGGTAACTCATGCCTATTTGTTCGTGGGACCGCGCGGCTTGGGGAAGACGAGTTCGGCCAGAATCCTGGCTCGTTTGGTGAACTGTGAGAAAAACCTCTCCAATGGAAAACTGAACAAGAAATTGGTCGAGCCGTGCGGCGAGTGCGATGCCTGCGTTTCGATCAAGAATGGCAGTGCGGTTGACGTCATGGAGATCGATGCGGCGAGCCACCGCGGCATTGATGATATCCGGGATTTACGTGAGAAAGTGAGTCTGGCCCCGAGTGTTTTGGTCAAAAAGGTCTACATCATCGATGAAGTCCACATGCTCACCACCGAGGCGTTTAATGCCCTGCTGAAGACCCTGGAAGAACCACCAGTTCATGCGATGTTTGTTTTGTGTACTACCGAAGCCCACAAGGTGCCGGAGACGATCGTCTCCCGGTGCGTGCGGATAAACTTTACCAAGGCGACTAGTGAGGAATTGGGGCGTTCGCTTGATCGGGTGGTTGCCGGCGAAGGGCTCACGATTTCTCGCGAGGCATTGACTGAGTTGGCCTCCGGCCTGGACGGTAGTTTCCGCGAAGGCCATAAATTGTTGGAACAACTGACGAATCGTTTTAAGGAGATCACGGTGGAAAATATCAGACAAACCCTGCGCTTGATCGGGAACAATCAGATAGAAGCGATTTTGGCGGCGGTACGAGGCGGTGACGCGGCGACGATCGTTAGTACTATGGAGCAGCTGGAGGTGGAGGGGGTGGAGGTAGTGAACTTGGTAACCAGGCTGCTCGTGAGCCTCAAAGAATCGATCAGGAAAGAGATTTTGGCCGGGAAAAGTCCGAGCCGTTTTTCGACAAGGTTGGTCCGAAAACTAATTAAATCGGTGCCGAGAATAAAAGCTTCACCCTTGCCGCTTTTGCCGCTGGAGTTGGTTCTTGCCGATGCGGCGCTCCGCTCCGGAAATGAGAATGGGGGAAGAGTGGTGAGTGCGCCGAGAGTCAGTCCGGTCCAGAAGAAAACGGAAGAGCCGGTGAGAGAAGAGGCGAGGTTCGAACAGGTGGTTTCGGGCTGGCACGATCTTTTGTCCCGTCTGGCGCCGCGGAATCACTCGGTAGCCGGGTTATTGCGAAGTGCGAAGCCGAAGGAGATCAAGGACAAGCTCCTGACCATCGAAGTGTTTTATAAGTTCCACAAAGACCAGCTGGATCAGGAAGCGCGTCGGCGGATCATCGAAGATGAGATCGCGAAGATGTGGGGACCGATCGGTGTAAGGTGTGTTTTGGGGGAGAAGGGTGCGATGAGGCAACCACAGTCGGTAGCGTCTGAAGGCCGTCCGGGGGACGTTAATGACGATGGAGTGAGGGCGGCGGAGGAGGTTTTTGGCGTTTAGGCAGTAGCAAGTTCTAATATAATGAGTCAATGTCGCGACGGTATGTAAGTCGGAGGGAGTTTCTAAAGATATCCGGTGCTGCGTCTACCGGGCTGGCTTTGACGGCCATACCTGAGGAGCTTTTGGCATTACTGGAGCGGCCCGGTGAGCCGTTGGCGCGGGGTGTGCTTACGGATATTGGCGGAAAGCCCTACGGTAGTCCCGTGGAAATCCTGGGTGGAGATAAATACTTTCAATATCAGATATTGGATAAAAAAAGAACGAGAAGGGTGTTGATAAAAACCGTCCAGGTCACCGAAGGCTACCCCTTTCCTGAGGTAGTGACGAGTCCAAGGATCGGTATACGGCTTGATTCCCCGAATTTGATGGAGCATGTGGCGCCTTCCGGCGCCGGAAGTGTTCGCATTTATGGGTATATCGAAGATGTTGGGGTGAGGGGAAGTGTCGTCGAGAACGCGCTTTCGGCGGCCGAGGCGCAGGGTCTATCACCGCTACTTGTTTTTGCTCCGACCTGGCCGAGAGAGGATAACTACATTCGGGACAAGGTTTTTGGTGTGATAGATTACCACCCCACGACTGTTTTTAATATTGGTAACGAGCCGGACAATAAGTATGTCCAGTTTTGGCAGGGGCAGGACTTGGTCAGTTTTGCTCATTTTGCCATGACGACCCTAGGGGCGATTTGGGAGAGGAGCTGGTCGCAGGGTGGGAGTACCCTCGCGGTCATATCAGCGGTTCAGGATATCAAGAACCAAAGGCGTTATCTGGAGACTCTTCGGGATGCGGGAATGAATTTCGGCAATCCTTTTTTGAAGTTTGGACTGCATACATATCAAAGCGTGAACGACCTGGTTTACAAAATACCGATCGTCCGAAATGCTTTTTCCCGCGTGGGCGTGAAAAAGCCTGCCCTGTGGGTCACCGAAGGAGGAGTGACGTACCCCGGCTGGTCAAAGTGGATCACTTTGGAGATGGCAATTGAGGCGTTTCGGCAAAGGATCGAACGGTTTTATGTCCACACATTGATCGATGGTGACGAGGGGTTTGAGTTGATGAGTAATGACGGTTCGGTGCACCTGCCGACCTACTACGGTTTCCAGTCTCTGGCGCGTAGACTTTAGTGGGTTTGTGCTATTCTTGCGGTATGGCGGTAGTGATTATCGAGGAAGCAATTACAGTTGAACAATTGCAGTTTTCACGAGAAGAATACGATGAGTATGTGAAGGTGGTCGTGGATATCGAGAGAGAAATATTGGCGGCGGGGGGTGAGTGGCATGCCGACGCGGAACGAGTTCTGCTTGCGGCGGGAAGTAGACAGGAACATCTTTGGGGAGGTGGTGTGAACTTGACAAAGAATAAAATTGAATTTAATTCGTTAATTAATATGCGTCCCGGGGTGTCGGCGAGTCAGGAGGTGATTGATCAAGCGATACGGGATAAAATGGAGGAAATAATCAGGAGAATTTTTAAATTATGAGCGACCTGGACTATTTGAATTTTTCCACGGATCTGAAACGGATAGCCTTGTGGTTGGCAGATGGCAATGAGCCGCTAGCGGATAAATTTATTGAAATAAATAAAAGGAAATTTGAAAATGACAATCGAGTAGTAGGAAAGAAAAAGGTTGGCGAGTGGCTGAGAAGGGTTTCAGAGTATAAGGCCCGGGGTTGGAAGTCGGCCGAGGACGCCCTGACCCTTTCGGTACTGCTGAAGAACCGATTTACCCTATAACTTGACTTCCGTTCTGTTTGGCTGGAGAATCGTGTATATTGGAATTTAATGGTTATTGACATGCAAAAGGAAAAGTTTCGACTACAACCAAGAGTGACCCAAACTGAACGAGAAATCGGGAAAGTAAGGGGAGAGATGAAAGAGTTGGGGGCTTTGGAGGAACTCAGTCTGGAACAAGGCGCTCGCTTGCGTGTCTTGGAGGGCAGGCTGGCTTTTTTGGAGGCCAGAGTGGGTTTTGAAAAAATCGCGAAACAGGTAGGACAGCAGGCTAGAAGAACTGAGGGGGCAATGGGGAAAGCAATTCAGCAGGGCGGAGAGGTAGTCCTGGAAAATTTGACCGAGGTATATCTGACAATGGGTGACTGGTGGGACGAACGACAGACAAAGAGAGCCCAGCATCAAAACGAGCGGCAGAAGCAGGGCGAAGCGAGGTGGACAACAATGATGAAAGAGTATGAAAATCTGGTGGCGAAGGAGGCGGTCGGGCTAGACTTCGAAATGGAAGAGACAGCTAGACTGCGTGATATCCAAGTCGCATTGAGCGTCAGGGAGGCCCAGGACTTTTTGAAGGGGGCCTTGGAGGAGGCGCAAAGTCAACTATTCGAAGTCGGAGGTGGTGCCGCTTATTTTCTGGGGCGTCAAAAGAGCAAATTTCAATTTTCTTTGGCAATGGCCCTAATAACATCCACTTTGATCTCAGCCTGTAGCGGACCGGATCAGGGGAAAGCCGCCCCGACCCAGATCAGCGGTGATACTGGAGCGACGGTAATGCTGACTGCCCCCGTCAAGACAGCGACTCGGACGCCGACGGCGACAACGGCCCCGACAGGGGTGCCTCCAACCAAAATTCCCGAACCATCTCCTACGCCAACTGAAGTGCCGGCGCAGGATATCGCGGCACAAAATATGGACAAAATGGATGGTTATTACCGAGAGGGGATGGCCTACTCATACACAGAAGAAAACGGGGCTAAGTATATGGCCGATGAATATGGCAACAAAATGCTCAAGTACGATAACGGCGTCTGGGTCGAAACGTCACTGGAAGAAAAATTCGGGCATCTGGCAAAGCCTGGTGATTATAAGCCGAGACCGCTTGTCGAAACTGCCGGTGGGGAGCCGATTGGTTATCAATTTGATGTCTACTGGACAGGTTACTATTACGAGAAAACAATCCATTTTGACGAGGTCAAACAGGACATCCCGGTAATTGTGGTTACTTATATAACTAGAGATAGCCAAACCGGCGAATTGGTGGAGGTTGAGGATGTGTTTGGAAGGGATATGGCGCAGATAGGGGTGGGGGGTGCTTTCGATATTGATGTCGTCGACGAGTCGGGTCAATCAGTTCTTGCACAAATCTTTCCACCAGGTTCGATTCGTTTGCTCGAGGTTTTCCAAAAACACGGTTTGAAGTTGGTGGGACAACGGGCTGTAGCCTCTGCTTACAATCTGAAAGGATATATGGACAGATTGATTAGTCAGATGAAAGAACAAAATCCCACGTGTGACTTTAATGATAAGGCCAGTTTAGGTCCGTGCGAAAGACGATTTTATTTTGAGTTAGTTGATAAGAGGACGATTGATTTTGGTGAAGATGTGCTCATAAACTTATCAAATGGTGGAGGTGGGCCGGTAAGACTATACGATAAGGAAGTTCATTTTAAGATACAAATACCCGAGGATAGGGTGGCCGCGATTCAGGCAGATTTAGACGCCTTATTGCAAGAATTGTTGGCAGGGAGTTGATAATTGAATTATTCACCTCAGACAAAAAAATGTTAGACTGGCAATATGATATGGTTTCGTAAATATCTAAAGGTTGTTGGAATTGTTGTGTTATTTTTACTTTTGGCTTCTATCTTTATAATTGGAAGAATAATAGATGGCAGATTGGCTCAGGGGCTGGTCCAACAAGTAAATGAAAAACAGACGGACAAGACATTCATCGCTCTTTCAAGAATTGGAGGCGTCGACTGGGAAGTGGGAACCTTGCGCCTTTTTTTT
>Ga0209542_10004203_pt1 | contig 29858 bp, 29 predicted proteins | sample RifCSPhighO2_01_FD_184028 | JGI IMG/M metagenome (GOLD analysis project Ga0209542, IMG submission 184028) | Soil microbial communities from Rifle, Colorado - Rifle CSP2_plank highO2_0.1 (SPAdes) (version 2) | ecosystem: Environmental > Terrestrial > Deep subsurface > Rock core/Sediment ... | reverse complement strand
CTCGACACCCTGATCTTCAACTGCATATCTCCGAACTTCACGAACGTTTACTAGGCACTGTCCCGCTGGAGCATCTTCTGTCGTCAGAATTTCGAACGACAGCAAGTTAAAACGGACTCCTGGCTTGTCATACAAATGGTACTCTGTTTCATACTCACCAAACTGATTTAGCTTGTAGGAAACAAAAGTATTGCCTTCTGTATTGATAGGCCAGGTAAATAAGTTCAGCACTGCCGCGACATCTTTCTTTTGCTGAAGCAGCTCGAACTCCTTCACAGACTGATTGATTTCCAGAATTTCTTCGGTACAAATACTGGCCTCCGCAAGGCCTACCGACAGAAACAGAAACATTGCAATTGATAGAACTTTCAAGGTTGCACCTCCGCCACCATCTTAACAAAAATTATTTCTATTTTAAAGTGTTGCAAGGAATTATTTAGTATAAAAGGTGGCTCAATTTCAATAGGGATGATTTATTTAGAAAATGTGATCTTCTTACCAAGAAAGAAAAATGTATTAAAAATTGCTGGAGTGGCGGAATTGGTATACGCGCTAGTCTTAGAAACTAGTGCCGCAAGGCTTAAGGTTTTTCTGTTATAATTTTGTCTATGCTTTATACTCGCAAAGGTGATAGTGGAACCACAAAAACATTTGGTGCAGACAAGAGAATTTCAAAAAACTCCAGTATCGCTGAAGCTTTGGGGTCGTTAGATGAAATTAATTCTTTTCTAGGTTTGTGTAAAATTAAATCTGCAGAGAAAAATTTTGTTGTAGACCTGCCTGCGCAGGCGGGAGAGAAAAAATTTGCAGATATCGTTCATGATATTCAGCAGACACTTTTTATTGTTCAAGCAGAACTGGCTGGTGCAGATAAAAAAATTTCGGAAGAGAAAGTAGTTGGGCTTGAAAGTTTGATTGATACTATAGAAAAAATTTTACCACCCATCAAAACGTTTTTCATTTCTGGAGCAACTGAACTTGGAGCATTATTTGATACAGCCAGAACGATTGCCCGTAGAGCTGAGAGGAGGGTAGTTCAGGTTTCTGAAGAGTCGGTAGACTCTGTCGGTCCTGAAACTTTGAAATACCTAAACCGCCTTTCCAGTATCCTTTACGCATTAGCTAGATTGGCTAATCATTTGAGTGGGATAGTAGAAGAACCACCGATGTATAAATAGGTTTACCCACAAACACTTGTTTTACATTTATGGTAAAACAAGTTACGATTAACAGGTGACAGAAAAAGTTTGTATTATTTGTAGTAAAAAATTCTTGCGCAAAAAATCGCAGATTCTTTTAAGTGGGGGAAAGTATTGTTCAAATAAATGTCGCTTTGTAGGACGAAAAAATGGTAAAAATATTATCTGTTCTGTTTGTGGTTGTGAAGTATATCGTTCATCGAAAGAATTAAAACGTTCAAAAAGTGGAAAGTATTTTTGCTCCAATAATTGCCTTTTAAGGTGGCTTTATAAAAAATATGCTGGGCAATCAAACTGGAAAGGAGGGTTTTTTACTGAATATAGGAAAAAATTAGTAAGAAATAGTATTGGTAAACAAACTGACTGTTTATTGTGTAAAGAAAATAATTTAAAAATGCTTGTTGCTCATCACGTAGATAAAGATAGATTGAATAATTCAGTCAGTAATCTTCGGTGGTTGTGTCACAATTGCCATTTTTTAGTTCACCATTATAAAAAGGAAGAAAAAGAGTTATATCAAAAGTTACATGATAAAAAAGTGTAAAATTTGTTCACAAGAATTTCAAACAAGACCATCTCATGTGAAAATGGGATGGGGGAAGTTCTGTTCTAATAAGTGTCACTATCTTTCGATGAAGACTGGCAAATTTGTTGAATGTGATGAATGTAAAATAAAAATTTATAAAAATAACACGAAATTGGGTCGTTCAAAAAGTGGAAAGTATTTTTGTGGCAAGTCGTGTCAAACAAAGTGGCGCAATAAGTTTTTTTCAGGCAATAAACATTTAAATTGGATTAACGGGGAAAATACTTACAGAAATCTACTGTTGCGTGCTGATATAAAGCAAATTTGCAGTCGGTGTAAAAAAGATGATACGAGAATATTGGCTGTACACCATATAGATAGAAACAGAAAAAATAATACTATAGAAAATTTGGTATGGTTGTGTCATAATTGCCATTACCTCGTACACCATGATACTGTAGAAGGGCAGAAATTTCTTAAGTAGTCATCAAAGAAGGATTCTGCGGTAATGGTGGCTATCGTTCAACGGCTAGGACTTTGCTTTGTGGAAGCAAAAATGAGAGTTCGATTCTCTCTAGCCACCCCAATAAATTTGAAAATTGTCATAGAAATATGTACAATATATTTCTATGACCGGGAACTTTGTTGCGAATTTGGAAACGAAAAAATATCAGACAAAATATCGCCAGGAGTTTATTACCATTACAAGTGACGTGGAAGATGCGGTAAAAAAGTCCGGAGTAAAAAGGGGCAGCGTGCTTATTCAAACCCATCATACCACCTGCGGAATTTGGGTGAATGAAAACGAAAAAAATCTGATAGGCCCTTCGGAGGAGCTGGGATATATGTCGGATTTGCGTAAAGTTTTAGATAGATTTGCCCATCCAGCAGATGAATATGGCCATAACGATATCTGCCATTCGGAAAATAAAACAGGCAAGCGCAACACCCACCTATGCGAGCCGGACGAAAATGGCGTTATCAATGAATGCGTTAATGGCCATGCTCACGCCCAAGCCCTTATGATTCATCCATCTATCTCGCTTATCATAGAGGACGGGAAACTCCTAAAGGGTGGTTGGCAGGAAATCATGCTGGTGGAGCTTGACCACGATAGGGAAAGACAAGTTTCTTTCTTGGTTAGCGGTGAGAAATGATGTTCTCACTTATTACATTATAAGGAGTAAATAATATTTTTATATGGCGACTTATTTTCAAGGCAATAATTTACATCCCCAGCACGTTTCAGTTGGAGGCGTTTTATTGAACGAAAAAAATGAAGTCTGTTGTCATCACTTTTATACCAAAAACCTTAAGGGATATTATACGGATGAGGGACTTGATGATTTTTATATTATTATGCGAGAAACGCTAGAACCAAACGAAACTCTGGAACAAGCTTTGCACAGGGGGCTTAAGGAAGAATTCGGAGCGACAGGAGAACTCGTTGATTATATTGGTTCAATAGAAGGGCACTTCAAACACAAAGGTGTAGACGTACAAAAGACCACCCTATATTTTCTTTGTAAATTAAAGCATCAAGATATTTCAGAGCGCGGAAGTGGCGACATAGAAGACCAGAGCATCATAGAATGGCGCGCTCCGGACTATTTAATTCCTCTTATGAAAGAACAGTCCGTCAGATTTGGAAGAACGGATATTGACGAATCAAGTATTTTGGAAAAAATAAAGGGTATTAAACCCTAGGGCAAGCCCTGGACCCGTTTTGAGTGAGCAAAGCTCACACGGGTCCGCAGCAAGCTCTAGGGTATTCATCCCTATTTTGCTCCTCTTACAGAGGCAGTACACCTTTCACATTTTGAGTACAAAATGCTCAAGGTCTTGCGAAGCTTCGCTTCTCACCTCGGCTCGGTAATGAGAAAGATTACTTTCTCATTACACTCACTCTACGTCGGCAATAAAAAACATTAACTAAAAGATGATTTTTTGCTTCCAAACTGGTACACTCTTGGCATGGAAAATCTTTTAGTTACAGAAAAATCATTCAACTATGAGCTGTTAGACAGCGGAGAAGGAGAAAAGCTGGAAAGGTATGGAAAAGTAATTCTTTCTCGTCCTGACCCGCAGGCACTTTGGTCAAAATCCTTGCCTCTTTCCGAGTGGCAAAAAGCTGATGCGGTTTTTAAGCGTAACTCCACGTCTGGCAAATGGGACATTAGAAACGAAATGCCAAAAGGTTGGGGAATTTCTCTGGAAGGACTCATTTTTAACCTTGGGCTTATGCCGTCCAAGCACCTCGGAGTTTTCCCGGAGCAGTCGGTGCAGTGGAGGTGGTTGTCGGAGAAAATAAAAAAAGAAATAAGTAATGGTGAAAAAGTTTCAGTTTTAAATTTATTCGGATATACGGGTGGAGCCTCTTTGGCTTGCGCCAAAGCCGGAGCCGAAGTTTGTCATGTGGATAGCTCGGAGTTTGCTGTGGATTTGGCGCGTAAAAATACGGAAAGCTCCGGGCTTTCCGATAAAAAAGTTCGGTTTATGGTTGATGATGCTCGCAAGTTTGTGGAGAGAGAAATAAAAAGGGGGAATAAATATGACGTTATCGTTCTTGACCCGCCGGTGTATGGCAAGGGCGGTAAGGGAAAAGTTTGGAATATTGAAAACGATTTAATGCCTCTGTTATCTCGATTAAAAAATATTATTTCAGATAAGCCTGTAGCTATTGTTTTAAACGGCTACGCTTCGGGATATTCCAGTATCACTTACTCTCAAATGCTTTCCTCTGCCACATCCGGCCTGTCAGGAAAAATTTCTTACGGAGAACTCGCCATAAAAGAGTCTTCGGTGCCAGGCAGGCTCCTTCCTTGCGGTATTTATGCCCGCTTTAGTGTGGTATAATTTTTCATTATTAGCTATCCAAAATTTCCATGCTAGATAATTTAAATGAAAGTCAAAGAAAAAATCTATTTAATGCTGTTTTAGCCACTTTTATTTTTCTGGCAGTTTTTCTCTGCATAAAAGCCATAGTTTCTCTCAAGGAATACTCCTACGTTGGCAGAGGAGTCTATCCGACAAATGTCATTACGGTTAGCGGGACCGGTGAAGTTTTGGCTATACCGGACACCGCTTCATTTTCTTTTTCTGTGGTGGAAGAAAGCAAGACTGTCCAAGACGCCCAAAGCAAGGCAAGCAAGAAAATGAACTCCATCATAGAAGCTCTTAAGACTATGGGAGTGGAGGAAAAAGACATAAAGACCACGAGCTATAATTCGTATCCAAAATATGATTACACGACCTACCCGTGCATTCAGCCCTTGCCTGCAGTTCAGGCGGATTCGGGCGAGGCATCCAGTATCTCTTATCCGTGCAGACCGGGTAAAAATGTGCTTACAGGGTATGAAGTTAGCCAGTCAATTACAGTCAAAGTTCGCAAGACGGAAGATGCGGGAAAAGTTCTAACAAAAGTCGGCGACCTTGGCGCCTCAAATATAAGCGGACTTGATTTTGTGGTTGATGATGCTGATAAGGTGCAGGCAGAAGCTCGGGATAAAGCCATCACGGACGCCAAAGAGAAGGCAAAAGTTTTGTCAAAATCTCTCGGCATAAAACTCAAAAGAATAGTCAACTTCTATGAACAGGGCAACGGGCCCATATATTACGGCAAAGCTATGGAAGCGGGCATGGGCGGGGATGTCGCAGTTTCAGTGCCACCTCAAATCCCAACAGGAGAAAATAAGATTACTTCTAATGTTTCTATTACCTACGAAGTGGAGTGAATTCGGCGGCTTGACGTATTAAGATAGATAGAGTAAGATGTTAATATTATATTAAAGAAAGAACCCCTCGGGGGTTTTTTCATAACAAGATATTTCAATGAGTATTATAACGTACTTAAAAGATACAAAAGGCGAATTAAAACACGTTTCATGGCCTACCAAAAGTCAGGCTATCACTTTTACCATAGTTGTTGTTCTTATATCGCTTTTTGTTTCGCTTTTCTTGGGATTTTTTGACTATATTATCAATCTTTTTTTGGCAAAGTTTGTTATTTAATTTTTATTAGTTATGTCAAAACAACAAACACACGAAGGAAGAAATTGGTACGTCATTCACACCTATGCCGGGTATGAAAATGCAGTCCAGCGCAATTTAAAACAGCGCATAGAGTCCTTGGGAATGGAAGATAAAATTTTCAACGTCATTGTTCCGACAGAAAAGAAAATAAAAATTAAAGGAGGCAAGAGGGTGGAAGAAGAAGAAAAAATTTACCCCGGCTATATTTTGGTGGATATGATTGTGACGGATGATTCGTGGTATGTGGTGCGCAATACTCCCCGCGTGACCGGTTTTGTCGGTTCCGGCGTTTATCCTGTGCCGATTGATAAAAAAGAAGTGGATGAGCTCTTCTCTCGAATGAATGCTCACAACGTGAAGCATAAAATTGATTTGTCGGTTAACGACGCTGTCACTATAGTTGACGGTCCATTCAAAGACCTTGATGGTAAAGTCAGTGGAGTGGATGAAGAGCGTGGAAAGGTAAAGGTACTTGTCGCTATGTTCGGCAGAGAGACGCCTGTTGAGTTAGACTTTTTGCAAGTTCGCAAAAGCTAACTCAACAGACTTCCAAATCTGGCACACTTCGTCGTTGAAAGCTTTTCCATAATCCTCACCGTACGACAGTACGTCTCGGATTCTAGAAAAACTTTCGCCTAGAATTGTATCCATATTTGAAACTCTCTGGATACATATACAACTTGCATTATTTCTAAAAATTCGTATATTTAACCGCAATGGCTAAAAAGATAACAAAAAAATTAAAATTGGTTATACCGGCAGGTAAAGCAACTCCTGCTCCCCCTATCGGTCCAGCGTTGGGTCAGGCCGGTATCGCTATTGGTGAGTTCGTAAAGCAGTTTAACGACGCTACAAAAAATATGATAGGCGATGTTGTGCCTGTGGATATTTCTGTTTACGAAGACCGAACATTCTCATTTGTCCTCAAAACACCTCCGGCTTCCAGCCTTATCCTAAAAGCTCTAGGCAAAGAAAAAGGTTCTGGGAAAAACACCGTTTCAAAAGTTGGTTCAATCACCAAGGCTCAATTGAAAGAAATCGCCGAAAAGAAAATGCCTGATTTGAATGCAAACGATATAGATGCAGCTATGAAAATTATTGCTGGAAGTGCACGAAGCATGGGGGTGGATGTTAAATAATTCCACATTTGGCCTCAGAATTTTAGTTTGATATAATAAACGTAATGCTTAATAACAAGAAAATCCAAACTTGGTCCAGCTTTGTTTCTGCAAAATCTATCCTTGCGGTTTAGGGTGGATTTTACGTTTAAGTAATAAAAATCTGCCCGAAAGGGCATTTTTTATTACAGAATAATTCAAAAATATGATTGTAAAACCTATTAAGACCGATGTTTTTAAGGAAGGGCAAGATTTAATCAGATTTATTACTGCACACATAAAGAAAATTCCAGAGAAGTCTGTTCTCGTTGTTACTTCTAAAATCGTTGCTTTGTCAGAAAAAAGAACTGCAGTAAAAGAAAATGTGAAGACAAAAGAAAAATTGATTAAACGCGAAAGTGAGGTTGCCATACCGTCCAAATATATCTGGCTCACGGTAAAAGACGGCATGGTTATGGCTTCTGCCGGAATTGACGAATCAAATGCGGATGGGAAATTAATTCTTTTGCCTAAAAATAGTTTTAAATCAGCAAATTTTCTACGCAGAAAATTAATGCAAAAATTTAAAATTAAAGAACTTGGCGTACTCATTACAGATAGCCGCACCCTGCCTTGGCGTGCAGGAGTAACCGGAATTACGATGGGGTATGCAGGTTTTCGCGGTCTTAAAGATTACCGCGGTAAACAGGATATTTTTGGGCGCAAGTTTAAATACTCTCGGGTCAATGTCTCCGATGCCCTGGCGACTTCTGCTGTCCTCGTCATGGGCGAGGGTAATGAACGGCAGCCTCTCGCTATTATAGAAAGGTCTAAAATTGAATTTTGCGATAAAATCGACAAAAAGGAATTATACATTCCGATAGACGACGATATGTATCAACCGCTCATATCAAAATTGTTTAAAAAATAAGCGATACTTTTATTTTTCCAGAATTATATACGTGAAAGGGGGGATATGCTCGGCGTGTTCTTCTCTTTTCATTTCTTTTTTAAAAGCAGAATAGTCGGGAAAGAAAACGTCCGCCTCGGGCTCGTCGTCTACGATGGTTAGGTATAGTTGGTCAGCTCGGTCTATTGCTTGGGTGTAAATTTGTCCGCCACCAATAATAAAAATTTCTTGCCCATCTTTTTCTCCGGCGATATCTAACGCTTTCTCAATAGAGTCGGTAATAATAAGGCCAGGAGTTTCCGGCATACCGGATTTTGAGATAACAATATTGGTTCTATTTGGCAGTGGTTGACCGATAGATTCGTAAGTTTTTCTACCCATGATTATTGGGTGACCACTTGTAATTGCTTTGAACCGAGGCAGGTCACCCTCAATTTTCCAAAGCAAATCCTTGCCTTTCCCGAGAGCCCTTTTTTCTTTGCTTAAGACGGCAATCATGCTGACTATAGGTTTTTTGTCCAGGTTTGACATGGCTATTTGGGTTACTTATACTTGGGTTACTAAACAATACTATTAAATGCAAAAGGCCACAATAAAACACGCGGGACTGGTGAGAAACAAGGGAAATTTTTCAGAAATGAATGCGGATGGCCGAGTTATTACTGATTATAAACAAATTCAGAAAGTTGTTGACCACTGTAAAGGGCTCGGGATGAGAGTTGTTTTGACCCAAGGCGCTTTTGATATGATACATGTCGGTCATGGCAGATATTTGAAAGAAGCAAAATCACACGGAGATATTTTGGTTGTTGGCGTAGACAGCGACAAAAAAATCCGTCACAAAAAGGGTCCTGACCGCCCAGTTATTCCGCAAGAGGAAAGGTTAGAAATGCTTACACATTTACGTTATGTAGACCTGGTATTTCTTAAAGAGCTTGGCGACCCGAAGTGGGGACTTATCAAAACGATTAAGCCAGATATTTTGATCGCCATACAAGAAAATTATACTCTGAAAGAATTGAAAGATTTGAAACAGCACTGTGGCAAGGTGGTGGTGTTGGAACGCCAGGCTACAACCTCAACCTCTGCCAAAGTCCGCCTGCTTCAAATCGGCACCGCTAAAAAACTTGAACAAAAACTTACTCCGCGCCTTCTCAAAGCGATTGAAGATGTGTTGGCTGAAGTAAAAGGTTAGAATTAAGGTATGCGAAAAATTATTATTGCGTATGTCCCCGTGCTCCACGAGGGATATAGAAAGTTCTTTGAACGGCATGCGGATGCTGATACGCTTTATATTTTCGGAGATTCGCTTATCAAAAAACATGACTACCTGGCCAAAGAAATCCGTCAGCTCTCACCGGAGTTGGTAAAAAAGGCGGTAGAGAGCTGGAAAATTTTTAAAAAAGTTGAAGTATTAGAAGAAGCAGATTTGAAATCGCTGGAAGCGGATGACATCATCATGCCGGATGAGGATGTCTGCAAAGACTTGGCACAAGAGCTTGGCGGCAAAAAAATAATATTTGATACGGTTTTTCTGCGCTGGGACAAGCACAAAGCCATGGAAGAAAGGCCTGTGGATGCAGACCAGAAAATTTCCAGAGAAGAATTTGATAGGGAAGTAATCCAAAAACTGAAAGGAGAAGCGGAGAAAAGTTCGGATTGGTGGCGAAGAATTGCATCCGCAATCGTCAAAGATGGAAAAATTGTGCTCATGGCTCATAACGAGCATTTGCCGTCTCCGCACTCGCCGTATGCCGATAGCGACCCGAGAAACATCGGTCATAAAGGTCTCGGTACGGACATTGCGACGGCTATTCACTCCGAAGCACGGCTTATTGCGGAAGCGGCAAGTAAAGGTATAGCGCTTGAAGGAGCTTCCTTGTACGTCACTGTTTTCCCGTGCTCACTTTGTGCAAAACAAGTGGCTTTTTCCGGCATCAAAAAAATATATTATGGCGGCGGTTATCAAATGCTTGACCAGGACAAAATTTTGAAAGGAAAAGGGATTGAAATAATTTACGTGGAGGCGTAATAGAAAACTCACTTCATGTTGGAGATTTGTTATAAGGTTTTTTGTAGTTTTTTGGCTGGCCGAATTTGAATTTCCAAGCTTCGGTTTCATCGAGCGCTTCCAAATCGGGCTCTATCATGTGTGCGTGGATATGGAGGACACTTGAGCCGTAATTTCCTTTTTCCGGATTGCTACCGAAGCGTATGGCGATGCCACCGCCTGGGACATTTCTTTTCTTGGCTTCTTTGGCGAACATTTCAAAAAGCTCTTTGCCTGCTTCCGGGTCGATATCTTTGATGTGTTCAACATGCGTTCTGTAAATAGCGAGAAGCTGGTGTTTGATTTTCTCATACGGCCACTGGTTGTCCGTGAGCACCCAGAATTTTCCTTCTTTTATAATCGGCGCTTTGTGATACTTTTCCAAATTTTCCCGGCAAAACGGGCAGTGCCCCTCCTTTTCTATTTCTTGCATCACCGCTTTCTGGTCATCACGGCGGAGGGTATTCATATGTATGAATTTATTTTCGCTCATAGTTAAATTGCAACAGGAATTGCTTTGATCCCCGGGTGCGGATTGTAATCCGACAACTCAAAATCTTCTTTGCGAAATATGAACAAGTCAGTTTTGTTTTTATTCATAGTTACAGTGGGGAATACTCGGTCTTCGCGAGCGAGCATGGTTTCTACTGCGGGAATCTGGTCTACATATATATGTGCGTCTGAAATGCTGTGCACGAATTCGTACGGAATTGTGTTTGTAACATGCGCAAGCATCATGGTCAGTGCTGCATATTGCACCATGTTTGAGGGAACGCCGACCGGCACATCTCCGGAGCGCTGCATCATGTGAAGTGTCAGGTTTCCGTTAATGATGCGTATGTTTAGCCACCCATGGCACGGAGCAACAACAACTTTCTGAACTTTGCCTTTGCCTCTGCCAATGTATTGCGGAATCCAGGGCGATACAAAATGTGTTCGCAATTGCGGTTCCTCTATAATTTGCTCTACGATATGTTTGAATTGATTAAAGGTTGCGCCTTCAACAGTCGGAAAATCATGAAATCCCGCTCCGTACGAGCCGGGGCCGAGGTCGCCGGCTTCCAGTCCGCGCTTGGCGCATTTTTCCGGCGTTGCCCACGACTTCCACCAATAGCAGCCAAATTCCTCCAGCTCCTTTATTGTGCGCGCTCCGTTTATAAATGCGCAGATTTCTCCGACAGCTTGCTTCCAGACCGTAACAGGCAAATTCTCGCTCTCTTTTGGGTTCATGTTACGCTCGGTAATCATCGGAAAGCCGTTTTCCAGTTTGAAACGCATCGGCGCCGGAGCAATCAGGGTGAGCGCATCGGTGCCTTGCTGGCTGGGAATGCGTATGCCCTTTTCCAGTATTTCGCGGAGCAGGCGCTTGTACTGTCCGTCCGGTGTTCTGTCAGAGTAGGGTTTCATATGGCCTCATTATAGCCTGTGGCATATACCCCCGCAACATTGCTTTTTAGGGGATTTACACTATTATGAAATCCATGAAAGACAGACAAGTGGAAAAATTGATACGGTCGGAAGAGAAGCGCCAGGCCGAAGGATTGGAACTGATTCCTTCTGAAAATTATATTTCCGCAGACGTGCTCCGCGCCAACGGTTCGGTATTTACAAACAAATATTCCGAAGGCTATCCGGGCCGCCGTTATTATGGCGGGCAGGATTTCACGGACGAAATAGAGCGTCTTGCCATCGCGCGCGCGTGCAAACTGTTTGATTGCAAATTTGCCAACGTTCAGCCGCATGCCGGCGCGATGGCCAATGTGGCGGCGTATTTTGCGCTCATGGAACCGAGCGACACGATTATGGGTATGGACCTTTCTCATGGCGGGCATTTGACGCACGGCAGTCCGGTAACGCATATCAGCAAGATTTTCAGATTTGTGCGTTACAAAATGAAAAATATTGAAACGGGAGAAATTGATTACGCCGACATGCTGCGTGTGGCCAAAAAAGAAAAGCCGAAAATTATTCTCGCCGGTTTTTCTGCGTACACAAGAGAGCTGGATTACGCCAAAATTTCCGCCGTCGCAAAAAAAGTCGGCGCACTTGCCGTGGCGGACATCGCCCACATCGCCGGACTTATTGCGGGAAAGGCGCACAAAAACCCGTTTCATTATGGGTTTGATGTCATGACCACGACAACTCACAAAACTCTGCGAGGTCCTCGTGGGGGAATGATTCTTGTTCGCGACAGCGAAGAGTTCGCAAAGAAAATAGATAAAACAGTTTTTCCAGGACTTCAGGGTGGTCCGCTCATGCATCATGTTGCAGCAAAAGCGGTTTGTTTTGGAGAAGCGCTGACGCCGGCATTTAAGAAATACGCCGCACAAATTATCAAAAATGCCAAAGCCATGGCGGAAGTTTTCAAGAAAAACAAAATTCGCCTTATCGGTGGGGGAACAGACAATCATTGCGTGCTGGCCGATGTGTACGGTTCTTTGGGTGTCACAGGCAAAGAAGCTCAGACGGTTTTAGATGAAGTTGGCATTACGCTCAATATGAACATGATTGCGGATGACCCGCGAAAACCGATGGACCCATCTGGGATTAGGTTCGGCACGCCAGCAATCACAACACGAGGCTTTAAGGAAAAAGAATGCAAGCGTGTAGCGGAACTCATGATATCGGTGCTGAAAGATATGCATAATAAAAAACTGAAAGAGTCCGTTAGTAAGGAAATTAAAAAACTGGCCAAGAAATTTCCGATTCCAAAAAGTTTCGTTTAAAAGTGGTATCATAAATCTATGAAATCTGATAGAAATATTGATTTTTTGTATGAAATCGGGTCTCTACGGAATATTCCCAGAGCATGGCAGCAAATTCTAACGGGGAAAGTCCAAAATATTTCTGAACACCTTTTCAGGGTAACCATGATTGCGTGGATGATTGCTGTGGCGGAAAAGGCTGATACGGAAAAAGTCATCAAAATAGCCCTTATTCACGATGTTTCCGAGTCTCGAACGGGCGATATTGCGTTTATGCACAGGGATTATGTTGTAAGACATGAGGAGCTTGCGGAAACCGATATTTTCAAAGATACATTATTGGAAAAAGAGGCGAAAAATCTTCTAAAAGAATACATGGACAGAATGTCTTTAGAAGCAAAGATTGTTAAGGACGCCGATAACTTGGATGTTGATTTGGAACTTAAGGAATTGTCCAAAATAGGAGATTCCGGCGCCATGGGCATGCAGAAGCAGCATAGGCCGACAATCAGAGCAAAAAAACTCTACACAAAGACTGCCAAGAAAATGTGGGACGATATACAAAAGATCAATCCAAACTCATGGCATGAAAGTTTGACCGGTAAATGGGTACAAAGTAAAAAATCAGCAAAGTGAAAGAAAACCTGCAAAAAGAAATAGAAAAAATTTTGAAAGATTTGGGAATTGAAAATCCAAAAGTCGGTTTTGATTATCCGGCGAGGATGGATTTTGGCGACCTTTCCACAAATGTGGCGATGGCCCACGCAAAAGAGCTCGGAGAAAAGCCGGTGGATTTGGCGAATAAAATCAAGGAAAAAGTGCGAATGGAAGATATGCTCCATCTCGCTCGTGTGGATGTCATTGCTCCGGGATTCATTAACTTCTTTTTTGATGCGGATTATTTTGGAAAAATCATTAAAAAAATTTTAAAAGACGGACCAGCTTTCGCTGAAAGCTACAGCTTGGCGAAGCAAAAAATTATTATTGAATATACAGTTACAAATGTGCTCAAGCCAATGCACATAGGACATTTAATGGGCAATGTCATTGGCGAGTCAATTTCAAGAATATTGTCTGCAAATGGCGCAGAAGTTAAACGCAATAATTATCAAGGAGACAGCGGCTTGCATGTAGCCAAGGCAGTTTGGGGCATGCAAAAACTTAGAGGAAAAATAGAGGGAACTCTTTTAGAAAAAACTGAATACATAGGAAACTCCTATGCAAAAGGTGCACAGGCATATGAGGATGATATGGAGGTGCAAGCAGAGATAAAAGAAATAAATAGAAAGATTTTTGAAAAAAGTGACTCAGAACTTCTGGATTTGTATGAATGGGGGAAACAAGTTTCCATGGACCATTTTGAAGAATTGTATAAAAAACTTGACACCAAATTTGATTTTTATTTTTTTGAAAGTGAGGTTGCAGATGGCGCATTAAAAATTGTCAGGGAATTTTTGAAAAAGGGTGTGTTTGAAGAAAGTGATGGCGCAGTAGTCTTTCATGGAGAAAAATATGACCCAAAGCTTCACACGAGAGTTTTTATCACAAGCGACGGCTTGCCGATGTATGAGGCAAAAGATATTGCACACGCTATAAGAAAATATGAGAAATATAAGTTTGACATGTCTTTTATTGTTACGGCAAACGAACAAAACGAATACTTTAAGGTGATGCTGCGAGCATTGCAGGAAATAAATCCGGAAATTGCTTCGAAAACAAAGCATATTTCTCATGGAATTTTGAAATTGCCAGACGGTAAAATGAGCTCGCGAAAAGGAAATGTAATAACCGGCGAAGGCCTTATATATGATGTAGAGGAAAAAGTAAAAGAGAAAATGGCTAACCGGGATGGTATGTCAAAGACGGTCTTTGATATGGTAGCGGAAGAGGTTGCAATTGGAGCGATCAAGTATTCAATATTACGCCAAGCAGTCGGGGGAGATATTATTTTTGATTTTGATAAATCAATTTCGTTCGAAGGGGATTCTGGACCATATTTGCAATATGCCGCTGTCCGCGCCAACTCCCTTTTAAAAAAAGCTGAAAAAGAGTTCCCCCAAGGGTCACCCTTTGGGAACTTGGACATCGGATGTCCAAGTGGTTGGGAGACAACCAATTTGGAAAGGTTACTTGAGAGGTACCCAGAGGTTGTGGCAAAAGCCGGTAAGGAATACGCTCCACACCATATAGTAACTTATCTTATTGAGCTAGCCGGAGAATTTAATTCGTTTTATGCAACGCACAAAATTATTGACGCAAACGATGAAACCTCTCCGTATCGTTTGGCCATAACCAAAGCATTTGTAAATGTTACGGCATCCGGGTTGAATCTTCTTGGCGTTAAAGTCCCTGTAGAAATGTGATTTTTACAATTTTAACATACACTAAATATTCACTATAGGAAATATTTAGTGTATGTGAATTCAACCATTCTTTTTTGATAAAAAGGCTGAAAATGATACTATAAATACCTATGAGAGAAACGGAAAAACCCTCAAAAAGTCTAATTGCAGAAAAGGAGGAAAAAATACTGGAATTCTGGAAAGAGAACAAAATTTTTGAAAAATCGCTTGAAAAACCAGCTCCAAACGGCGAGTTCGTTTTCTATGATGGTCCGGCTACGGCAAACGCCAAACCAGTTTTTCACACAATGGAACCTTTTGCTTTCAAGGATATTATTCCTCGATACAAAACGATGCGTGGTTATCACGTAGCCCGCAAAGGCGGTTGGGATACACATGGCTTACCGGTAGAATTGCAGATAGAAAAAAAACTTGGATTCAAGTCAAAAAAAGATATTGAAGAATACGGCATTGAAGCTTTTAATAAATTGTGTAAAGAAAGTGTTTGGGAGTACATAGGATTATGGAAAGATTTTACTAGCCGAATGGGTTACTGGGCTGACCAAGAGCATCCATATGTGACATATGATAATTCGTACATTGAATCTGTCTGGAATATTGTCAAAACTGTAAATGATAAAAAACTTTTATACAAAGATTATAAAGTTCTGCCGTGGTGTCCGCGTTGCGGAACTGCCTTGTCATCGCATGAACTTGCACAAGGTTATCAAGATGATAAGGATTTGTCTGTAACAGTTAAATTTAAAGTTACAAATCCAGAAAAAATCGGATTAAGTGGTGACGTGTATTTGCTAGCTTGGACAACAACACCATGGACACTTCCGGGAAATGTTGCGCTAGCTGTAGGAGAAGATATTGAATATAAAAGATTCAAAATTTTAGAATCTAAAAATTCACAGTTTAAAGTTGATGACATTTATGTTCTTAGTAACGATTTTTTTCTAAATCTAGCATTTGCCGAAGGTTCTAATTATAAAGGTCCTGCAATGTTAGGTCCAACGGTTTTGAAAAGAGATTTTGAGGGTATTATTGTGGATAATATTGAAGTTATTAAGAGTCAAAATCTGATTGGTTTAAAATACGAACCACTTTATAATTTTCTCTCTGAAAAATTCAAAGATAAAAATTCTGAAGCTTTTGAAAAAGCATATCAGGTTTACGCAGCTGACTTTGTAAACACGGAAGACGGCACGGGTATTGTTCATACGGCGGTAATGTATGGACAAGATGATTTTGTACTCGGAACAAAAATGGGCTTGCCTAAATACCACTTGGTGCAGGAAGACGGACACTTTCAGGACGGTATGGATTTTCTATCTAAGCGTTTTGTAAAAGATGAGGAAGTCGCGGTTGATATTATCAAAGACTTGGCGCATCGCGGACTTTTGTTTAAAAAAGAAAAGTATGAACACTCATACCCTCATTGTTGGCGATGCAAAACTCCGCTTATCTACTATGCCCGTGATTCCTGGTATATCAAAATGTCGTCTTTACGAGAAGAATTGGTCAAAGAAAACGAGAATATTCACTGGGAACCGGAACATATAAAAGAAGGCCGTTTTGGCGAATGGCTTCGGGAAATCAAAGATTGGGCTATCTCTCGTGAGCGTTATTGGGGGACACCTTTACCTGTTTGGTCTGACAAAGAGGGGAATTACCGTGTTATCGGAAGTATTGATGAGTTGAAAAAACATATTAAAACTAATAAAAACAGATTTATATTTATCCGCCATGGAGAGGCAGAAAATAACACAGCAAATATTATAAATTGCGACCAAGGACAAATCTTTCATTTGACTGAGAGGGGCAGAAAAGAGGTTGAAAATTTGGCAAAGAAAATAGAAAAAGCAGATGTCGTATTTACTTCCCCGTACATGAGGGTGAGGGAAACGGCAGAAATTGTTGCCAAGACTTTAAGTTTTGACCTAAACAAAATACAAGAAGATAAAAGGCTGGCAGAACTCAATTTCGGCGAGTTTAACGGCAAAACTTTTACTGAATACCTGGCTTACGAAGAAAAGCATATTACATCTTATGACACTCCTTTGCCTGGAGGAGAAAGTTACAACGACGCCAAGCTCCGACTCGGTGAATTTCTTTATGAAATTGATAAAAAATACCAAGGAAAGACTATTGTTATTGTTACCCACGGAATTGGTCTGGAAGTTGCCGCCGCTTTGCTAGAAGGCGCTGACTTAAAAAGGTCAAAAGAAATTATTGACAACTACACGCCAGCTCCCGGTGAAGTTTTAGAATTTGATTTTATTCCGTTGCCCCACAATGCAAATTATGAATTAGATTTACATCGCCCTTTTATTGACCAGCTTGAGCTTGTTGATGAAAACGGCGCGTCGATTACCCGCTCTAAAGAAGTTCTGGATGTCTGGTTTGATTCCGGAGCTATGCCTTTTGCCCAAAATCATTATCCTTTTGAAAATAGCGGTAAAGATTTGCTTTATCCGGCTGACTACATTTCCGAGGCGCTTGACCAGACACGCGGATGGTTTTATACGTTGCACGCTATCGGGATTTTAATGGGCAAAGGAAAAGCATTCAAAAACGTTATTTGTCTCGGGCATATATTGGATGCGCAGGGCAAGAAAATGTCCAAATCTATCGGAAATGTTTTGGACCCGGGAGTGGTGATGGACAAATACGGCGCGGATGCACTCCGGTTTTGGATGTATTCAGTCAATCAACCTGGGGATTCAAAGAATTTTGATGAAAAAACAGTGGATGAAATAATCAAAAAAGTTTTCAATCCTGCTGAAAATATTTTAGCTTTCTATGATTTATATAAGGAGGACACTTTTGTGGCTAGTGACAAAAGTAAAAATGTTTTAGACAAATGGATTGTTACTCGGCTAAATGAACTTACGGCTCTTGGAACGAAATCTCTGGATGATTACAAAATCTTTGAAGCAACTAGAGCCATACGCGATTTTGTCAATGATTTTTCCACTTGGTATATTCGTCGTTCACGCGACAGGTTCAAATCGGATAATTTGGACGAAAGAAAAGAAGCTATTAGTACAACTAGATTTATTTTTTTGGAGTTGGCAAAGTATATGGCCCCATTCACACCTTTTTTCGCGGAGAGCGCTTATTTACGATTACGTCACAATGCTGATCCAGAGAGTGTGCATTTGTGTGATTGGCCAGAAGTAAAACAAATTGACAAAAGTCTTCTGGATGATATGTACAAAGTCAGAGAAGTGGTAACTTCTGCTCTAGAATTACGTCAAAAAGCAGGACACAAAGTTCGTCAGCCGTTAGCAACACTTACTATCCCAAATGATTTTGAACAAGAACTGCTGGATATTCTTGCCGATGAGGTCAATGTCAAAAAGGTGGTTGTTTCTGACGGAGAGATTAAATTGGACACTAAACTGACAGAGGAACTGATTGAAGAAGGAAAAGTCCGAGACGCTATTCATACTATCCAAGAATGGAGAAAAGAAAAAAATCTCAAACCCGGTGAAAAAGCAAGTTATGATGTCCCAGAATCAGACAAAGAATTTTTTTCAAAATATTCTGAAGCAATTAAAAAATCAACCAATGTGGAATTTTAAATGTCTTATCACATTTATACAACTGACGGCATTATCCTAAAACGCTCTCCATTCGGGGAAGCCAGCGTGCTTTTGTATGTTTTGACGAAAGAGTTGGGTCTTATCATGGCTTCGGCGCAATCCGCGCGGTTGTCTAAGTCAAAATTGCGTCATGGTTTGCAGGAGTATAGTTTTGTCTTGGCTTCCTTTGTTAAGGGAAAGAATGGTTGGAAACTGACTAATGTTTCGGAGAAGGGAAGTTTATTTTTTGATTACCAGAAACACGCCCATGAAGTTTTGGGGCATATTTTTTTTATTCTCCTCAAAACTATTACCGGCGAGCTTCCTCATCCGGAAATTTTTGAAACTGTTCGCACCGGATTTGAATTTTTGAAAAATCTTCCTGAAGAAGAAATAAAAAAATTTGAAGTTCTTTTGGTTTTGCGCATTCTCTATGAGCTTGGTTATGTGGCGCAGTCAAGCGATACTGGAGTTTTCCTCGCCGATTTGAATGTTTGGAATAATGAACTTTTGCAAAAAATTTCCGAAAAGAAAAAGGTATTGGTGGAAGTAATCAACAAAGCTTTAAAAGAGAGTCATTTGTAGTTATCATTTTGAAAATTTGATACAATTTAAATTATGGACTTCGAAAAAAGCAGCATAGAACGACTTAAGAGGACTCTCTATTCTAGAAATGAGAAAATTGTTCCCAAGGAAAAACGAACTCAAGTTTCAGATAGCGATTTGGACAACGAGAAGCAGGTCGCGCCAAACTGGGGTGATAGGGCGTCTTTTGATATTCCTCTGGATATGCCAGAGCGCGATAACTCTTTTTTTAATAAGTTTTTAGTCGGTTCGCTTGTATTTTTTGTTCTCTCCCTTTCTGTTGCCTTGTTCATTTTCTTTGGGGGAGTGAACATGATTTCTTCGGGCAATGTGGACATAAAAATCACCGCTCCCAGTTCCGTAGCTTCAGGCGAGGAAACTCTGGCCGCTCTCTCTATTGTAAATTTAAATCGCGCTGACCTGGAGGAAGTGTCGCTATACGTTACATATCCAGAAGGGGCGGAATCGGCAGACTCTTCCGGGAAACCGCTTTCGCGCGAAAAAGCCGACCTAGGCACAATTTTAAGCGGTCAAAGCAAGGACTATACGGCGAGAGCTTTTCTATTCGGCGAAAAAGATTCTATAAAAACTTTTACCTTCAGGATTGAATATAAAATTAAGGGTTCAAACGCGGTTTTTTCAAAAGAAAAAACATATGACGTGATTATCGGCTCTTCTCCGATTCTTCTAAACGTGGATTATCCAAAACAAATAGATTCAGGCCAAACCATAACCTTGTCAATAGACATTGCTTCAAACTCAAGCGTGGTTGTGCAGAATTCAATGGTCAAGGTGGAATACCCTTACGGTTTTACCTACAAAGATTCAAATGTAAAACCGTTCCGCGATAATTCGGTTTGGAATATAGGCGATTTAAAAAGTGGAGACAAGAAAACTCTTAGAATAACAGGAGTGCTTATCGGCCAAGACTTGGAAGAAAGGTCGTTCAGGATTTCCAGCGGTACGCGGACGGCTGGAACCAATGATTTTGATACGGCACTGGCCGCAGTGCAAGCCACTATTGCCATAAGCAAATCTTTATTCAATCTTTCTGTCAAAGAGGAAGGAGAGCCTTCTGTGGGACAGCCCGTATCAATGATTATAAAATGGCAGAACACTTTGCCGGATAAAATGGCGAACAATCGTATAACAGCCAGCTTGGGGGGAAACGTCCTGGATAAAGCGTCAGTATCGGTGGGCAATAGCGGTTTGTACCGCTCGATTGATACCACTATCATTTGGGATAAAAACAGTACGGATGATTTAAGCGGTATCATGCCGGATGAGTCCGGCCAAGTCACATTTTCCTTTGCTTCCATCGCAGACTCTATTGTTGTGCGTTCTATAAAAAATCCGCACATTGATGTGCATGTGGTTATGACTGGAGATAGAGTTGGCTCGGAAAGCGGAACAATTTCTTCTTCTGCCGATGTTTCTGTCAAGTTTCCTTCCACTTTGACCATAACTTCCAAATCCTATCGCAGTATCGGTCCATTTTCTAACACTGGGCCTATTCCTCCTAGAGCAGACAAAGAATCCACTTATACTATCACTTGGACTTTGACCAATACTACAAACGACTTGAAGGATGCAATAGTTTCTGCTGCACTTCCGCCAGGTATTTTATGGAAAGAAGAAATATCGCCGGCCTCAGAGAAGATATCGTACAACCCTGACACCGGCATTGTGTCGTGGAATGTCGGTACTGTATCTAGTGGTAGCGGATTTGTAAATTCTCCCAAAGCAGTTTCCTTTAAGGTTTCCGTTACACCGAGCATAACCGATATTGGGTCAGCCCCTGTGCTTTTGGGTGAAGCAGAAGTGTCAGCTTCGGATACATACGCTGAAACATCCTTGGTTTCTACGGCTCAGGCTGTTACCGCCCAATATTCCGACCCGGGATACAAAACCGGCAATAATATAGTCATAAAATAAGAAATTTGAAATTCGCGCCAAATAGAGTAGTATAGAAAATTATGGTTGGAAAAAATCAAGATTTAACTGGTACCGTTAGAAACCCCGGTGGTCCACAGGGCGAGTTTGTTTCTAATATGATGGAAAAAATAGTTTCTCTTTGCAAACGCCGGGGTTTTGTTTTCCCAGGCTCAGAAATATACGGAGGACTTTCCGGCACATGGGACTATGGCCCATACGGGGCTGAACTTGCGCATAATATAAAAGATTTGTGGTGGAAACACTTTGTGCATGAGCAAGAAAATATATTCGGCATTTCAACTCCAACCATCATGCCAGAATCTGTTTGGAAAGCATCGGGCCATCTCGCTGGTTTCACAGACCCATTTGTTGAATGCAAAAAATGCCACCATCGTTTCCGCGCAGACCAGTTGGAAAATGCAAAAAAATGCCCCGATTGTGGAGGTGAACTCGGATTGGAAAGTAAGTTTAATTTAATGTTTCCAATTTCTGTCGGCAGCGGCGGCAGTGACACGGCATACTTGCGCGGAGAAATTGCACAAGGCATGTTTGTCAATTTTAAAAATATTTTGGACACCATGCATCCAGACTTGCCATTCGGTTTGGCTCAAATAGGCAAGGCTTACCGAAATGAAATTGCTCCGCGCGACTTTCTTTTCCGTGCCAGAGAATTTGACCTTATGGAATTTGAATATTTTGTGCGTGAAAAAGATTGGGAAAAATATTTTGAAATATGGAAAGAGCAAATGTGGAAATGGGTTGACCGTGTTGGTATTGACCGCAATCTTGTCCACGAGCTTGAAGTTTCCGAAACGGATAGAGCGCACTATTCCAAGCGCACGGTTGATTTTGAATTTGATTACCCGTTCGGCAGGAAAGAGTTGTACGGTCTTGCCTATCGAGGGGATTATGACTTGAAAAAGCATTCCGCTGAATCAGGCTCTGATCTGTCTTTTTTTGACGAAGAAAGTAAAGATAAATTCACTCCTCATGTTATTGAACCGACATTCGGGCACGGAAGAACGATGCTTGCCGTTCTTCTCTCCGCTTACAGAGAAGATAAAATGAATGGTGAAACTCGCGCGTATCTTGCGCTGAAGCCAGTTTTGGCTCCGGTCAAAGTTGCCGTATTTCCTCTTCTCAAAAATAAGCCGGAACTTGTGGAAAAAGCTCGGGAGATTTATAAAACTTTGAAAAAAGAATTTGGCGCAGTTGTGTTTGACGACAATGGCAATATAGGTAAGCGCTATCGTCGTCAAGACGAGATAGGCACACCGTGGTGCGTGACGGTTGATTTTGAAACAATTGAAAAAGATGCCGGCATAACCGTCCGTGACCGCGATACCGGAGAGCAGAAAAGGATGCAAGTCCCAGAACTGGTTGAATATATAAAATCTCAAATTTAAAAATATGAATTTCAAAAAACAAATCCTCAAAAACGGTTTGACAATTATTACCGTGCCCATAAAAGACGCGCCGTCTGTAACCGTGCTTGTTACTGTCCATACCGGTTCAAAATATGAGAGCAAAGAGCAAAACGGACTGTCTCACTTTTTGGAACATATGTGCTTCAAGGGTACATCCAAGCGTCCAAAAGCCATAGATATTTCACGGGAGCTTGACAGTATAGGCTCGCAGAGCAACGCTTTTACTTCCCAAGAGTTTACCGGATACTACGCCAAAGCCCACCCGGACCATCTGGATAAAATCCTTGATGTTGTTTCCGATATTTACGTTAACCCAGTTTTTAGCCCGGAAGAAATAGAAAAAGAAAAAGGGGTTATCATTGAAGAAATCAATATGTATGAAGATATGCCAATCCGCTCAGTGCACGATGTCTTCATGGAAGTTTTGTACGGCGACCAGCCGGCGGGATGGAATGTCGCCGGGACGAAAGAAAATGTAAACAGGATGACTCGGGAAGATTTTCTGAATTATCGCAGGAAACATTATGTGGCAAAAGCCACAACAATTACGGTTTCCGGAAATTTTAACGATTCGACCATAATCGCCAAGATTGAGAAATTATTTGCCGGCATCCCGGAAAATTCCAAAGAGGGGAAAATTAGAGTTGTTGAAAATCAAAACAAGCCGGAGATTAAAATAAAGCACAAAGAAACCGACCAGACCCATATTGTTATCGGCGTCAGGACGTTTGACTCAAAAGACAAAAGGAGCTTCACTCTTAAAGTTTTGAATGCGGTTCTCGGCGGGGGCATGAGTTCTCGCTTGTTCCAGAAATTGCGCGAAGAAATGGGGGTAGGATATTACGTTCGCTCAAGCGAAGATGAATACACCGACCACGGCTATCTGGCTGTTTCTACCGGTGTTGATAATAGCCGGGTGGAGGAAGTTGTTCCTGCCGTTTTAGGAGAGATGAAAAGATTTGTGAACGAACTTGTGCCGGATGAGGAACTTAAAAAAGCAAAGGACTACACCATAGGTAATATGTATCTCGGACTGGAATCTTCCGATTCTCTCGGCGAATATTACGCCGTGCAGGATATTCTTTCGGACAAAATGCTTACTCCAAAAGAGCTTGCGGCAAAAATCCAGTCTGTTACAGCGGAGGAAGTGCAAGAACTTGCAAAAGAAATCATGCTAGATGACAAATTAAACATGGCCATAGTCGGGAATATAAAAGATAAAAGTTTGCTCCACAGCATCTTTCACTTCTAGTTTTTTACAAAATCTTGTTCAAGTGGTACCATAAGCTTATGGAACACAAACAGGAGGCTTTTTATGTAAGTACGGGCAGTATTGTAAAAACCATACTGATTATCCTATTTTTTGTCGTTTTGTTTATATTGAAGGATCTTGTTCTGGTGCTTCTCATGTCTATTGTCATAGCATCTGCCATTGAGCCTGCCACAAAGTGGCTGGTTGGTCGCAAAATTCCCCGATTGTTTTCTGTCATTTTAATTTATTTGGTTATTATTGCCTGTATTGTCGGTGTGGTATTTTTCTTGCTCCTTCCTTTGCTGTCTGAATCAAGCGATTTTTTGAAAAATTTTCCCGTTTATTTTAATGCCAGCACTGTTCTCTCCAATATTGCTTCCAATCAGTTCCTGTCGTCACAGCCGATTGTGGCCGGGTTGACAGACGGCATAGGACTAGAGGAACTCATAGGGCAAATTAACGGTGTAATATCCGGTATTTCTTCAAATGCGTTCGGCACTATAGCAAAAGTTTTTGGAGGAATCCTGAGCTTTCTCTTGATGGCGGTTCTCTCTTTCTACTTGGCTGTTGAAGAAAATGGAGTCGGGAAATTTTTAAAAGCCATCGCTCCCTTAAAGCATGAAAAATATATAATAGCTCTCTGGGAAAGGTCTCAAAAGAAAATAGGCCTGTGGATGCAGGGCCAGCTGGTTCTCGCGATTATTATCGGAATGCTGGTTTATCTCGGTCTCCTTATAATTGACGTGCCAAACCCACTTCTTCTGGCAACTTTAGCCGCCGCCTTTGAGATCATACCTCTTTTTGGTCCTATTTTGGCTTCCATACCGGCCATTATGATTTCGTTTGTCAGCGGAGGGTTCCCGCTGGTCCTGCTTGTTTTGGGTCTGTATGTCATTATCCACCAGTTTGAAAATCAGCTTATATATCCTCTGGTGGTAAAAAAGGTGGTCGGAGTTTCGCCCATAGTTTCTATTGTGGCTTTAGTTGCCGGTTGGCAGTTGGCGGGATTTCTGGGCATTGTTTTGTCGGTTCCTATCGCAGCCGTATTCATTGAATTTTTTGATGATTTTGAGAAAGATAAAATTGAGAAAATTGAACGAATGAAAGCGCAAGAATAATGTCAAAAAAGTTTTACATTACATCTCCCATATTTTATCCAAATGCCAACTTGCATATGGGTCATGCATATGCAATGACTTTGTGCGATATTTTAGCCCGCTCAGCCAAACTGCAGGAAAAAGAAACATACTTTCTTACCGGTTCTGATGAAAATACTGGCAAAATAATTCAAACTTTCACGGAAAAAGGTCAAGATGTTGGGGAATATCTGAAAGAACTGACGCAAAACTTTAAAAACTTGTACGCTTCGCTTGATATTTCTTACGACCAATTTATCCAAACAAGCGACAGGAAAAAACATTGGCCGGGAGCGATTTTGATGTGGAAGAAACTGGTGGAAGCGGGAGACATCTATAAATCAAAGTACGTCGGCCTTTATTGCGTTGGGTGTGAAACCTTTTATACCGAAAAGGATTTGGTGGACGGGAAATGCCCGATACATTTGACTGTGCCGCAAAAAATTGAAGAGGATAATTATTTTTTCAGGCTTTCAAAATATACTGAGCAAATAAAAAATAAAATTCAGAATGATGAACTAAAAATAATTCCAGAAACCCGAAAAAACGAAATTCTTGCTCTTTTAGGCAGAGGATTGGAAGATGTAAGTTTCAGTCGCCCAATAAAAAATGTCCCTCACGGTATTCCAGTGCCGGGGGACTCGGAGCAAGTGATATATGTTTGGTGTGATGCTTTGGTTAACTATATTTCAGCGCTGGGATATGGACGAACAGATGATGAACTTTTCAAAAAGTTTTGGCCTGCGGACGCACATGTGATAGGTAAAGATATTTTGCGTTTTCACGCCGCTATCTGGCCGGCCATGCTTCTCTCGGCAAAATTGCCCTTGCCAAAGCTTATTCTATCTCACGGAATGATTAATTCTGGTGGGCATAAAATGTCAAAATCTTTAGGAAATGTTATTGACCCGGTAGAACTTATTTCCGAATACGGGAAAGATGCTGTCAGATATTATCTTGCCCGAGAAGTTTCTGTGTTTGAAGATAGTGATATGACCATGGATAAATTCAAAGAAGCCTATAATGCCAATCTGGCAAACGGCCTTGGCAATCTGGTTTCTCGTGTGATGAAAATGGCAGAGGATAACTTGGACATGCCAGTTAAAATTCCAGAATGGGAAGATATGGAAACTTATTTTAATTTCCTAAATAATTTTGAAATAGGAAAGGCTTGCGATTACATTTGGCTTCAAATCGGCATTTTGGACCAGACTATTCAGGAAACTCAGCCGTTTAAAGTAGTCAAAGTAAATAAAGAAGTCGGCCAAAAAATGATAATGGATTTGGTGGTAAAACTGTATTCAGTCGCTAGGATGCTTAACCCGATTTTGCCAGAAACTTCTAGTAAAATAAAATCGCTCATTAAAGAAAATAAATCTCCGGAAGAACCACTATTCTTAAGGAAAGAATAGTAAATTTAGAATTTAAACTTTAGAATTTAGAATGAATTTATAATTTTTAAATTTTAAAGTTAAATCTAAAGTTTAAATTATAAAGTAAAAATTATGGACTTCTCCTACATTGATATTCACTCCCATCTCTACTTTTCGGATTTTGATAATGATAGGGAAGACGAGATTGAAAAGCTAAAGCAAAATAAAATCGGGGTTATTACTGTCGGCACCGATTTCAATTCTAGCAAAGTAGCCACTGAGCTTGCGGAAAAGCATGAAAATCTTTTTGCTACAGCGGGACAACACCCGGGAGATGTTACGTTAGAATCTATTTTTGATGAAAGGTTGGAATCAATTACCGGAAATTCAAAAGTGGTTGCAATAGGAGAATGTGGTTTGGACTATTACAGAATAGAAGAGGGTAATACGGCAATCAAACAAATTCAGAAAAAAATATTTCAATTGCATATTAACCTTGCTCTAAAATTGGATAAACCTCTCATGCTTCACATCCGCCCGAAAAAAGGAACGATGGATGCGTATCATGATGCGCTGGAAATATTAGAAAACTTTCCCAAAGGGTCACCCTCGGGGAAGGTTCGAGGCAATGTGCATTTTTTTGTTGGAGATCTGGATGTTCTAAAAAGATTTTTGGCGATTGGTTTTACGGTTTCATTTACCGGCGTGATTACCTTTGCCCGCGACTATGACGAAGTTGTCCGCTCCGCGCCGCTCAACATGATTATGTCTGAAACCGACTCGCCGTTTGTTGCCCCCATTCCGCATCGCGGAGAGCGCAACTCGCCTTTGTACGTGCCAGAAGTCGTCCGCAAAATCGCTGAAATCCGCGGAGAGAACTTTGAAATGGTCCGAAAGCAAATGGTAGAAAATGCAAAACGAACCTTTAATATAGCCATATAGAGCCATTCTGTGGCTATTGACAGAATTATACTTTTCATGCTATTATGTATGCGGAATCAAATAACTGGTTTTTTGACACAAAACAACTTTCCGAGGATAAAAAGAGGGTAAAAAAATGAAAAGCGCGTTATTGTTGGTCGTGTTACTCGTTGCCGCTCCAGCTTTTGCTGAAACCACATGCTCACTGATAGCCAGTAGTAAGGAGATTGTCTCTGGGCAGTCGGTGACATGGAGCGTGACTTCAAATCCAGCCGGCCAAAGGTATTTTTGGTTCGTGAGCGGTCCTTTTGGCCAAAATGTTGTGCCTGGTGAAGGCCCACTTACCCCATGGATGGGAACATACAAATATACTGCTGCCGGTTCATACAACGCATATTTTGCGGTGGTGAACGAAAATGGAACACACACATGTGAGAGTAACACCGTCACTCTCACTGTGAATCCGGTTTTTGTTGCCGGGACGAACATTTTTCCGAGAGGAGGAACGTTCGTTGAAGATCAGATTTTTGATCTTCAAGTATATTCAAATGTAGCTTCGGGTGTCAGCATGAATTGGGTTATCGTTATTCTGGATAACAAGCTCATCGGCGTATATTCGGCGCCGCAGTCACCATTGAAGCTCAATTTTGGTTGGCAAGAAAGTTTCAGACAGTCCGGCAGGCATGAGGTAACGGTTATTATGGAAACAAGCCTTGGCCGGTTTGTGGACACGATGGATTTTGAGGTGATTTCGGCGAATTCTGCTCTTCCACAACAGCGACCTCAAACCGTTTGTATCCCATTACCGTCGGTCGGGCCAATCAGCTCATGTACTCCTATGCCTCTGCCCCCACCGCCACCTCCTAACGGCAAGGGCTAGTTGCACAATGAATCGCCGGGCACCATGATAGTGTTCGGCGGTTTTTCTTTGCCTGTTTATAACATTCATATACATACTTGCGTAACACTGATATTATAAATAGATAGAAAAATTAGTCGCTAACTTATAATAAATATGGAAGGGCATATTAAACCGGAAGATTTTGGAAACATCACCCCCAAATTTGATTCTATTACGCCAGATTTTAGCGTCCCTTTACAGCAAGAGAAAATCTCGGATAAATTTTCTATCGGCGACAGGGTCCGTATCAAAGGTAAAGAAAACGAAGGCGTTTACATAATTCGGGATTTTGTGCCGGAAACAGGCCACGCAATTTTAAATATGGGAGCGGGTATTATGGAAGAGAAAACCGTGCCCGTGGAAGGGTTGGTCAGTTATAACGACTAAATTAAGAATTAATTTTTTAAAAATGAAAAACTACCCCAAAGACCTAAACTTATTGAAAAAGTCTAAAGTTCTGTTTTTAATCTTGGCGTTATTTATTAATATAAGTTTTGTTCCTGCCCATGTTTCTGCCCAAGCGCAAGCAGGAGCCGTATTTCCGTGGGGGCCAGCTGGTATTGCAATTGGTTCTGCTATTACTGTAACAACTCTCTGGATGAAATCTCAGGCACACCATGAGGCCAACACCTTTGTTCGTGATTTTCAGAATCCCTTTGCCAACGCTCAAGGTACCGGCTATATAAATAAGATAGTCGACCCGTTTAATGTCGCTTTTTCCTCCGACCAACTATCGCTCTCTGATGCACGTGAGGCATATAATGAAGTAATCAGACTTTGGACGGAATTTTTGATTAAGGGCGATGCGTTCGGAACAAAAGGCAAAGATGAGGCAAAAGTTTGGCAACAGGCCCAACTGACACTTTATCCGTTGATGAATAGAGTTTTGTCAGATATGAACGGAGTGATTCTAACCCTGATAAACCAAAGCACTATTTCTCCACCAACCCCGACACCAACACCTACTCCCACCCCAACACCAACTCCTACACCAACTCCTACACCGACACCTACTCCCGCTCCAACACCAGCTAAATTTTCTGCTGGAAACCGTGTTCGGGTTGATACGGCTACCCTTAACGTGCGTTCAACATTTGATATTGTCTATGGAAAAATTTCTGGTACCCAAAGTCGAGATACTCTCGGAACTGTTCGCGGTGGTCCAATTTCCGGAAGCGGATATACTTGGTGGGATATTGATTATGACAATAGCGTGGTAGATGGCTGGTCTGCTGAGGACTTTCTGGTTAAAGTTGAGTCACCTACACCTACACCTACTCCCACACCAACACCCACTCCTACTCCGACACCAACACCTACACCAACACCCACTCCTACACCTTCCCCACTAGGATTTCAATCATGTGAACTTAAAGCCAACGGTTCAACAAGTAACCTTACTATTACTGCCGGACAAAGTGTGAATTGGTCAGTATCTTCTAACCCTAGCGGCTACACATATTTTTGGCATGTTAATAATGGCGCTGATGTGCTCGGAGAGGGCAATACCAATGACTCTCGCACCTATACTTATGATACGGCCAGTGTCTATGATGTTTATTTCCATGCTGTAAAAGATGGCAATCACTCGGCCTGCCCTGGTGGCAAGAGTAATACCATCCGCTTAACCGTAGTTGCTTCCACCCCGACACCCACACCAACACCAACCCCGACACCGACACCAACACCTACTCCCACTCCCACACCGACACCAACACCAACCCCGACACCGACACCTACACCTACTCCCACTCCTACACCTTCCCCACTAGGATTTCAATCATGTGAACTTAAAGCCAACGGTTCAACAAGTAACCTTACTATTACTGCCGGACAAAGTGTGAATTGGTCAGTATCTTCTAACCCTAGCGGCT